>Ga0105356_10000458_pt1 | contig 38654 bp, 24 predicted proteins | sample GOMGulsemesocosm_3_FD_83502 | JGI IMG/M metagenome (GOLD analysis project Ga0105356, IMG submission 83502) | Methane-oxidizing microbial communities from mesocosms in the Gulf of Mexico - GOM9D Gulf of Mexico | ecosystem: Environmental > Aquatic > Marine > Cold seeps | place: Gulf of Mexico...
CTCTTGACTGATATTTAAATCAGGATCTGCATAACATTTTTTCATAAACAAAGCCCAGGTAGGCAAAGACATTGATGCTCCTTGCCCTAATCTTATACCTTTAAAATGCGTAGCACGATCATCAGCACCTGTCCAAACTCCAGTTGCTAAATTTGGAACAACTCCCATAAACCAACCATCAGACTGATTTTGTGTAGTACCCGTTTTTCCTGCAATTGGATTTTTAAAACCATAAGTATAACGTAATCGAATCCCAGAACCGGCCAAAGTAACCCCTTTCAACAAATCCAAAACCACATAAGCCGTTTCTTCACTTAACACCTGTTCTGTTTTAGGTCTAAACTCTTGCAAGACGGTACCATTTTTATCTTCAATTTTCAAAATCATCATCTGACCTATTCTCAAACCCTTATTTGCGAACATAGAATACGCTCCTACCATTTCATATAAACTGGCATCTACTGTACCCAAGGCAATGGAAGGGTACGGAGGAATATGAGATTCGATTCCAGCTCTTTTAGCCAAACGAACTACCGTCTTGGGACCAACCATATGAATCAATCGAGCAGTTATTACGTTGATGGATTTTGCCAAAGCTCTTTTTAAAGTCAATTCCCCACCATACCTATTTGCTCCTTCTGAATTCTCTGGTGTCCAATCTTCATCCATTCCATACGCCTCTTTTGGCACTGTGTATGGAGTATTTGGGAATTTTTTACAAGGTGATAATTGCAATTGATCAATAGCCGATGCATACACAAATGGCTTGAATGTAGATCCTACTTGTCGTTTTCCTTGTTTTACATGATCGTACTGAAAATACTTGCTATCAATACCACCAACCCATGCTTTGATATGCCCTGATTGAGGCTCTATAGACAACAGTCCTGTATGCAAAAAATGTTTGTAATATTTTATGGAATCGTACGGACTTAACAGCGTATCCTTTCGTCCTTTCCAAGTAAACACTTTCATTTTGCGTTTGGTATGGAATGCTTTTTTTATTTCTTTTTTAGATTTTTTTGCTTTTTTCAGCAAACGATAGCGATCTGTATTCCGCATCGCCCGATCCATTATTTTTTTAATTTGCTCAGGTTCTAAATCATAAAAAGGTGCTGTTTTATTACTTTTTTGTTCTTTAAAGAATACACCTTGCAAACTAGAAACATGTTCCGTAACTGCTTCTTCTGCATACTTTTGCATTCTTGAGTCTATAGTTACATAGATTTTCAAACCATCTCTATACAAACTATGCAAACTTCCATCTGGCTTCGGATTGTTTTTAATCCAATCTTTCATATAATCCCGTAAGTACTCTCTAAAATACGTTGCAATTCCATCGCTATGGCTTTCTGGTGAATAATCTAGTACCATTGGTAATTTCTGAAGAGAATCCTTCTCTTTGTTGGTTATATAACCAACTCTTGCCATTTGATAGAACACTTGATTTCTTCTTCCTAACGACTTCTTTTTAGATGCCTTTCTTCTAGGGTTGTACTGCCTCGGGTTCTTCAACATGGCTACAATAACTGCAGATTCTTCTAACTTTAAATCTTTAGGTTCTTTTCCAAAATAGATACGAGCGGCAGAACGTATTCCAATAGCACTAAAAAGAAAACCTTGCTTATTTAGGTACATTGCAATAATTTCTTTCTTAGTATACTGGCGCTCCAAACGAATGGCAATTACCCATTCTTTCGATTTTTGTAAAATCCTCTCCGGTAAATTTTTAGACCCCTCTCCATGAAATAACAATTTAGCCAATTGTTGGGTTATGGTACTTGCTCCTCCACCTTTTCCTAATTTTACAGCAGCTCTTAATACTCCTTTAAAATCAATTCCAGAGTGCTCAAAAAAGCGTTCGTCTTCTGTCGCTATTAAAGCCTTTACAATATTTTCAGGAAGTTCTTCAAATTTAACTGGGGTTCTATTTTCTTTATAATATTTCCCTAATGTCTTTCCGTCAGAAGAAATAATTTCAGTGGCAAAATTCTTTTCCGGACTCTCTAATTCTTGAAACGAAGGTAAAGGTCCAAAAAAACCTAAAGAAGCAAATAAAAATAATAAAGTTATAAAACCAATTCCACTTCCAACTAAAATCCAAAGCCATTTTGTAAATTTTTTGAAAGATGCATTTTGTTGTTTTACAGTTGTTTTTGTTTTCTTTTTAGCCATTTGCTATTTTCACTTTATCATTTTTGATTTCACTAGATTTCAAAAATCATTAATTATTATATTATTTACTATCCTCTACACGAAAACCAACATCAGAAATCCCAATTAGATTTTGAATTCCGTCTATTTCATCTCTTTTTCGCATTGCTTGCTGAATATTTATTTGATAATTCCCAGCAATTGGAAAAACAAAATTATCTTTATAATACAATTTACTTTCTTTGATATCAGTAAAACCTTGCCCCAACCAATTCCCTTGTGCATCAGCCATCCCATACTCTAATGTATCTATAACATGAAATCCATTAGGATATTGTAAATCAGTAATTAAAAAAAGATTGTTGTAGCCGTATTCATTTGTGTTCCGAATATTTATAAACAAATTGTTCTTTGATAAAGTATCTTTTATTTCAAACTGAAAGTTGACAATAGTATCTTTATCCCAACTCAAAGACTCCATAGATTTATAAGTATCATATTTTCGATGTGTATCACAAGCGACGAAAAACACAACTGTCATAAATAAAAAACCAATTTTAGGCATCTTTACTTGTATTTGCATCGGGTTTGTTATTCGGGTTTGGTTTTTTTCGTCTGTTATTATTTCTTCTTGGCTTTGGCATTCCAGCCTCTCCTTTTGGTGCTCCTGGAGTCTGTGGGTTTGCAGTTCCTTGTGCCTTCGGGTTTTGTTTGTTTTTTTGTGGACGCCTTTTCTTTGGGGCTCCTTTTTTATTCGTCTGATTGGCTTCGCCTTGTGGATTTGTTGTTTTTAAATCTTGTCCTGCTACTTTTCCTTTTGGTTTGTTTTGAGGCCTTCTTCTTTTTTGTTGCCCTGGTTTATTTCCTTGAGAATTATTTGATTCTTCTTGGTTTTGCCCAGCTCCTTTTGACTTGTTATTAAATCTTGATTTTGGTTTCGTTCCTTTTGGTGTATTAGAATTGGAAGCAGTATCTCCATTCCCTTGTTGGTTTGGTTTTTTCTTCTTATTTCTTCTACGTTTATTAATTTTTGGCTTATCAAAACGCGTCAAACTATCTTGGCCAACTACATTTTCAAAATCAATTTTTGTTTCAATAATGGTTTCTGATTCTAACTCTTCTAAACTAGGTGCTTTTTCACCTTTTTTGTTCATTTCTACAACCTCTTGAACTTGTTCTAAAGTCAATTTATACCATTTAAAACCTTCTTCTTTTGAATTGTACCATAGCAATCCTTTGAAAATATCCATTTTCACAAAAAAGGCCTTTCCTTTTTCTGTTTCTAAAACGGTATCTTGCTTTGGAAACCCTTTTAAAGCATCCAAATAAGTGTCTAATTCAAAATTCAAACAACATTTTAATTTCCCACATTGTCCTGCTAATTTTTGAGGATTCAAAGACAATTGTTGGTAACGAGCAGATGCTGTATTTACCTTTCTAAAATCTGTTAGCCAAGTAGAGCAACACAACTCTCTTCCACAAGACCCAACACCCCCTAAACGAGCCGCTTCTTGTCGCAATCCTACTTGCTTCATCTCAACTCTTACACTAAAAGCACTTGCTAAATCTTTAATCAACTGTCTAAAATCAACTCTATCTTCCGCTGTATAATAAAAAGTGGCTTTATTTCCATCACCTTGATACTCTACATCAGACAATTTCATTTTTAAGCCCAGACGACCTAAAATTTCTCTACCTCTACGTTGTGTTTCAATTTCTTTATCTCTTACATTCTGCCAAATTTCTATATCTCGAACGGTGGCTTTTCTATAAACTTTTTTAATTTCTTCGCTGTCTTCTGCAATTTTCTTTTTTTTCATTTGAACACGAATCAATTCTCCTGTCAAAGAAACGGTTCCAATATCATGCCCTGGAGAACCTTCAACAGCGATAACCTCACCGATAGCCAAATGAAAACTATTTGTATTTCTAAAAAAATGCTTGCGTCCATTTTTAAAACGTACCTCAACAATATTTAACGGTTTTTGTCCACTTGGCAAAGACATATTTGATAACCAGTCAAAAACAGTCAACTTATCACAACTTCCTGTAGCACAGTTGCCATTGCTTTTGCAACCATTTGGAACTCCTGATTTATCTGTAGAGCAAGAATTACAGCCCATAAATTTTATATATATTTAATGCCATTCTTTAACAGCACGTAAGTTCATATTAAATACAAAAATGCTCCTTAAACTCCGCATTTATTCAGTTTTTCAAAAACTACTTGTATTTTCATTAATTCGTAAAGATACTATAAAAATAAAAACTATAAAACGCGAATTCTACAGGATTTTATTCTAGACAAACACCCCTTGATGCAAAACTTCTTTTCGACAGTTGCTTTAGGTTTCTTTTACATCAATAATCTTTACCGGACACGCTTCTTTTGCCTTCATCGAAGCATCTAAAATGGTGTAATCTTGAGATTTTATTGTAAAAAAACCTTTTTTCTCAATAGCGTGTAACAATACGGATTTCCCATCTTTTTTTGACATTTGAAATTGCCCAGGAGCCAATTCAACACAATAGTTACAACCGATACATTTATTTCTTTGAAGAGTAACAATTACCATTAGGCTTCCACTGTATTTTCAACAATTTTATACAACTTGTCTGATGGACGGATTCTAAAATCTAATTTTAAAGTACAAGAATCTCCTTTTTGAGCTTTGTTTGCATTTTTTTCTTCAACATAAAGTTCTTTTACCTCCATTTCTTTAGCTCCTGTTGTTGGGCCTGTAACCAAAATCGTATCGCCTATATGAATATCATAGGCTTCAATTTTAAACTCGCCAACATTTGCCTTAGGATAATAATGTACTCCTTTTCCAACATATACTTTCTTTTGAGTTGCATGTGAACCAGATCCTTTGCTCCATTCTCCTAATTTCTGTCCTAAATAATATCCAGACCAAAATCCACGATTGTACACCTTTTCCAATTCTAGCATCCAAGCAATTACTTTTTCTTTATCAAAAGCTCCTGCTGCTACACTATCAATTGCTTCTCGATAGCATTTGATAACTCTAGCTACGTATTCTGGAGCTCTACCTCTTCCTTCAATTTTTAAAACTTTGATTCCTGCATCTCCTATCTCATCTAAAAAATCGATTGTACATAAATCTTTTGGAGACATAATATACTCGTTATCCAACTCCATTTCAAAACCAGTTTCCTGATCGATAACGGTATATTTCTTACGACAATTTTGTTTACAAGCTCCTCTATTTGCTGAAGAATTGGCAGAATGCAAGCTCATATAACATTTCCCAGAAACCGCCATACATAAAGCTCCATGTCCAAAAATTTCAATTTCAACCAACCTTCCCGAAGGTCCTTTGATTTCCTCTTTTTCTATTTGCGTTGTTATATTTTTTACTTGACGTAAACTCAACTCCCTACTCAATACAATTGTATCTGCGAAAAGTGCATAAAACTTAACCGTTTCTATGTTTGTTACGTTGATTTGTGTAGAAATATGAACCTCCAAACCTATTTCTCTTGCAACTGCAATCACTGCCTGATCCATGGCGATTACTGCTGTAATACTGGCTTCTTTTGCTCTTTTTATCAATGTTTTTACAATTGACAAATCATGATCATAAATAATCGTATTTAAAGTCAAATAAGAGCGAACACCTTTTTCCGAGCATCTTTTTTGAATTTCTTCTAAATCATCCAATGTAAAATTAACCGAAGCCCTCGCTCGCATGTTTAATTGTTCTACTCCAAAATAAACAGAATCTGCTCCGTTATCTAATGCTGCTTGTAAAGATTCAAAATTACCAGCTGGTGCCATCAATTCAATTTTCTGCATCTTCTTATTTTTTGAATTTTAAAGCTTCAGATCTTCCTTTTTTGAAAATCTTATTGCTGTTTCCTTTTCCTTTTCTCAATTCTTTTTGCTCTTCGAAAGACAGTGCAGCTATTTCTTTACATCCTTCTGAACAACAAGTATTCATTTTTTCTGAACAGGATGCACACTGAATAAACAATAAGTGACAAGCTTGATTTTCACAGTTTACATGCTCATCACAAGCTTCTCCACATTGATGACAGTTTGAAACCACATCATCTGAAATTCGTTCTGCTCTTCTATGATCGAAAACAAAATTCTTTCCTAGAAATTTATTTTCCAAACCTTCCTCTTTTACTTGACGGGTATACTCAATAATACCACCTTCCAATTGGAAAACATTTTTAAATCCCTTGTGCTTGTAATAGGCACTTGCTTTTTCACAACGAATTCCACCTGTACAATACATCAACAAATTCTTGTCTTCTTTGTGGTCTTTCAAATCTTCTTCAATAATATCCAAAGAATCTCTAAACGTATCTACATCTGGCGTAACGGCTCCATCAAAATGACCAATTTCACTTTCATAATGATTCCGCATATCTACACAAACGGTATTGCGGTCTTGTAGCATTTCATTAAACTCATCTGCTTTTAAATGGACTCCAATATTTGTTACATCAAAAGTAGCGTCGGTCAAACCATCTGCAACAATTTTATTTCGAACCTTTACTTTTAGCTTTAAAAAAGACTTATTGTCTTGTTCTACTGCTACATTTAAACGAATATCTTTTAAAAAAGAAATCGCGTCTAGTTGTTCTTTTAATTTTAAGAAATTTTCTGCTGGCACAGATATTTGAGCATTGATTCCTTCATAGGAAACGTAGGTTCTCCCTAACACTTCTAGGGTATCCCATTCCAAAAACAACTTGTCTCTAAATAATTGTGGATTTTCTATCTTGTAATATTGATAGAATGAAATAGTCAAACGGTCTTTTCCCGCTTCGTCAATTAACTGCGCACGTTCTGCTGCGCTTAACTTATTGTACAGTTGCATGCTATACTAATTTAGGTTAAACAATATTTTGCAAAAGTACAAATAATACCTATTAAACATTAAGATACTCCTAAGAAATCACTCTTCTTCTTCCTATACACTTCCTTAATCAACTTATATAAATAAAACCGAAAAGTTGCGTTAGGGATTGAACGACCTGTTTGAGCTCTTTTTTGTTTTCCCAAAAAAAGCGAGTAGTGAAAGCCCGACCCACAAGGGAAACGCCCTCTATTTTGCTATTAAAAACCATAAAAAATAAGAGATTTTAAATTTAAAAATTAGAATTGTGCTGTTAAAAAGTTCACATTTTAGTAAAATTTGATAAAAATTAAACAAAACACCTAATTTCTATACAACTAACTGTTCTATAACCTAGAAAAGTGCAATCTTTGCAGTCTTAAAACTATAATATAAAATTTAGAATCATGAAAATAGCTGTAGTAGGTGCTACCGGAATGGTAGGAACGGTAATGTTGAAAGTATTGGAAGAAAGAAACTTTCCTGTAACGGAATTGATTCCTGTTGCCTCTGCAAGATCTGCTGGTAAAAAATTAGCTTTTAGAGGAAATGACTATACAGTTGTGACTTTAGAAGACGCCGTTAACATGAATGCTGACATTGCCTTGTTTTCTGCTGGAGGAGATACTTCTTTAGAGTGGGCTCCAAAATTTGCTGCTGCTGGTACTACAGTTGTTGATAATTCTTCTGCTTGGAGAATGGACCCTACTAAAAAATTAGTAGTTCCTGAAATCAATGGGGATGTATTGACAAAAGAAGATAAAATTATTGCAAATCCAAACTGTTCTACCATTCAATTGGTAATGGCTTTGGCTCCGTTGCATTCAAAATACCAAATGAAACGTTTGATTATTTCTACGTATCAATCTGTTTCTGGAACTGGTGTAAAAGCTGTGGAACAAATGGAGAATGAAACAAAGGGCATTAAAGGAGAAATGGCTTACCATTATCCAATTAACCGCAACGCAATTCCTCATTGTGATGTTTTTATGGAAAATGGATATACCAAAGAAGAAATGAAATTGGTAAAAGAACCTAAGAAAATTTTACGTGACGATTCTTTTGCTGTAACTGCTACTGCTGTTCGTATTCCAACTGCCGGAGGACATTCTGAATCTGTAAACGTCGAGTTTGTTAATGATTTTGATTTGGCCGAAGTGCGTCAATTATTACATGATTTCCCTGGAGTTGTTGTGCAGGATAATTTAGATACAAATACGTATCCAATGCCTGCTTACGCTCATGAAAAAGATGAAGTTTTTGTAGGACGTATTCGTAGAGATGAATCTTTACCTAATACTTTAAATATGTGGATTGTTGCTGATAACCTTCGCAAAGGTGCTGCTACAAATACGATTCAAATTGCTGAATATTTGGTAGCTAATAGCTTGGTATAATTTTCAAATAGAAAACAAACAATATTAATAAAACCCCAATGCATACTGCATTGGGGCTTTTTTTATTCAAAATAAACTTAAAAATCCTTATTCAATTTTGAAAGTATTATTCGTAGTTTTCCAAAAAACCCAAGCACCACCTGAAATATAATACACATCAATTTTTATTTTAATTTCACCTGCGCATACATCGTAGGTACCACCTCCATTTTGACGAAATTGATATACATAACCATCATTGTCAGTCCCTGCATCGTAAGCATCAAAAGTTACAGTTCCAATTGTTGCTCCAGCAACTTCTGGCGTTAATGTAATTCCTAATTCTGCATTAGAAAAAGCTCCGTAACTTATTAAGTTTCCGACCAAAGTAACAATATCACCACTAACACTTCCATTTACTGTAGCTCCTCCTGCTGAGTTATTTATTGCTGAAGAATTAAAAATACTGGTTGTCTCACTACACTCGTTGTCTAAAAGATTTAATAAAAACGTTTTATTCGACTGATTGACTACTCCTACTCCGATAGAAATATTTGAATTGCTTACACTTTCTATTTCTATTTCAAGACTTCTGTCTTCTGCACTATTTAAAAGATCGTCAATTGTAGCAATATAAAAAGGTTCAGATCTTATTTCTCCAGCCTTGAAAGTCACAACCGTAGAGGCTATAGAATAATCCACATCTTTTTGAGCAAAACTTTCAGTAAATTTTAAATTTACCGTAAAGTCTTCATCTAAAACACTCCCATCATACTGTAAATAAAGGGGATATCCTAAAACATTATCTATACTATATGTTTCTGGTAGCGAAACTTCTTCGTCTATAAAAGAAACAAATTTGTATTTTTCAAAATCATAATTTTGAACATCTTCGTCGCATGCACTGTTCAAAAACACCAAGAACAAACACACAATTAATTTAAATGTCTTCATATTATTTATATTTTTTTATTTATTATTTAATTTTAACACTGTTTACCAACTAAAAATCTGTACAAGATTCTCATTTAAAAACATCTGATGTACAGGAATTGGTCTGTAGTAATATTTAGGTTCTTCGAAAGTCCTTGGATTTGTAGAGGTTACCATATTCCCAGAAGTTCCATTTGACAAATAAAGACTTGCCAATTCATCTCCAAAAGAACCCACTTTATAATAAATCAATTTGACACCTAATGAATTTTGCTCTTTGGTTCCAGGAATATCTTCGCTACTTGCTATTAAAATAATATCATCAATACCGTCACCAGTCATATCGAACTTCCCTAACCCTGGGAAATACATACCATTTGGAATTGTTTCCAATACTTTTCCTGCATGCCATCTCATCAAATCATCAAATCTAAAAGACTCCATTGCGAATTCCACTCTTCTTTCTCTACGAATTTCTAGAACCACTCCTTTATTAGTTCCTGATACATCAGGAAAACGAGACGCTTCTATTGCATCAATATCTCCATTTGCCGTTGCTAATACCAAAGCTGGTACCCCAACCCTCGAACGCAATTTATTTACAGAAACATCCAAATCACCCTGAGTAAGGGTTCCTAGTTCTGCTTTGGCTTCTGCATACACAAGTAAAGTTTCTGCATATCTATAAACCGCAACATCTATACCTTCAGAATCAACAGAGTGATAATTTCCTTTATGCTGATGATACCCTGTAAAATTCTTGTTTAAAGTTTGAATATAAGGCAATGTATTTCCTGGTCTAATCCATCCTGGAGCAGCAAAAGTTTGTGATAAACGTGGATCTCTATTCTGAAATTCATCTACATAACTATCCAATTGATAATTCAACTTATCTGTAAACCTAGATCCATCAACCATCAAGTAAGAATTTATCAAAGATTTAGAAGCACTTTGCTCGTAATCTCCGAAAACCTGTCCCGTACCACTTGTTTTTTCTTTTTCAACATCGTATTCATTTACTAATATTGCCTCAGAATTCCCGAATAACACTTCACTTTCAAACATAGCTGCATAATCTGTACTTGTATTTCCGGTTGAATAAATATCATACTTACCGGAATTCATTAACTCTTTTGCAGCGTCTTTAGCTATCGTTAAAAAACCATCTGCTGAACTTTCCAAACCTAATTCAGAATGGTATTTTCTATAAGTTCCTTCGTAAAGTGCAATACGTGCTTGTAACATTACAGCGGCCCATTTATGAATAGCACCTGAAGGTACGTCTTCTACGATATGCTCAGAAGCAAATTTAATATCTGCCATGATACTATCTACAACAACTGCACGCGCATCACGAGGCTTGTATAAATCTTCATCTTCTACACCTAAAGCTCCTGAGTACCAAGGAACATCAGAGTATCGCTTTACTTTTGAAAAATAAAATTGAGCCCTAAAATACTTGGCAACACCAGCATAATGATCTTTTACAGATTGCTCTGCATCTGCTTTTGTATAATTTTCTAAGAAAAAATTAATACTTCTTAACGTTCCCCACGACCAACCACTTGTTATATTTTCTGAACTTGGGTTACCAATCAAAATATTTTTAATTTCAAGAGCTGCTGTTGTCGCAGCATTATCCGTTCCTCTATCTCCTAAAAACATCCATTTTGAAGACACAGAATGTAGTCCATTGATATACAATTCTAAATCTGACTCAGAGTTAAAGAAATTTTCTTTTGCAATACTAGCTTTGGGGCTTGTATCTAAAAAATCATCATTACAGCCTACCAAACAAAGTAGAAAAACTAATAATATAATCTGTATATTTTTCATTGTTTTATATTTTATTGTATTAAACTATTAAAAAGTTAATTGAACACCCGCTGATATTTTACGGTGAAATGGATAAGAATACCCTCTATTCCCAGTAGCTTCTGGATCTATATGCTTCTTAATTTCTGACCACTCGTATAAATTCTCTCCTGTGATGTAAAATCTTAATTTTGAAACCTTAATTCTATCAACAATTTTAGAAGGAAGTGAATATCCGAAAGTGATATTTTTAACCCTCAAATAAGCTGCGTTTAACAAATATTTAGATTGTGAAATTGACAATCCTTGTCCTGTATTTACATCTGCCAACCAGCCTTGCAAAACTGGATATTCGGCATCTAAATTTGCATCTGCAAGACCTGCATCTATATAAGATTGAGAATGCAATGCTCTTAAAGCATCACTATCTGAAGTTGCTCTATAATGGTCAAACAAATGTGGATACATATTTCCATAAGGTTGCTGGTAAGGCCCCCAAAACAGATAATGTGTTGGATAATAATCTCTTTTTAATACTCCTTGCAAAAACGTACTCAAATCAAAACCTTTCCATTTTAAATTCATATTGAATCCTATACGGTATCTTGCCTCTGAATTACCAATCTTTTTTAAATCTTTTGGATCTGTAGCAGTTTGTCCTCTTAAAATTTTCCCGTCATTATCCAAATCCTTGTATTTAGGCCAACCTGGAACAATCGACAAAGCTCCCCAAGGAACAATAGCACTTTCATCCAAATTATCAATTTCTTCTTGTGTTTCAAAAAAGCCATCATTTTCCAATCCCCAAATCTCTCCTACTTTAGAACCAGCTCTCCAATTAGAGAGCAATTCTCCATCATTTTTGTATTTTGTAATTGTTGTCTGATTGTCCGAAAGAACGAGTGAGAAACTATGATCAAATGAACTGCCTGCCAATTCAAATTCGTTTTGATATCCTACTGTCAATTCCCATCCTTTTGTTTCCAAATCTCCAGAATTTGATCTCGGAGGATTTGTCCCCAATACCCCAGGCAACTCTACACTTGGAACTAGCATTCCAATAGTGCTTCGAATATAATAATCAGCAGCAAGATTTACTCGACTATTAAAAAGTCCCATTTCCAGCCCAAAATTAGTAGTTACAACTTTCTCCCAAGTATATACACTTGGATCAATAGCCAATTGCTCTGCTCCAACAGCCTTAGGAAATTCTCCTCCTATCAAATACCCTGAATCATACACTGGCATTGAGTTTATATGTCCATAATCACTGACATTCTGATTTCCTAATGCCCCTTGTGATACTTTAAATTTCAAATGATTGATAGTCCCTAGATATGGCTCCATAAATTTTTCTTTACTCGCTATCCATGCGGCAGATAGAGACGGGAAAAACCCACTGCGATTTGATTGCGGAAATCTTGAAGATAAATCATATCGTCCATTAAACTCTACAATGTATTTACCGTTATATATATAATTTAACCTTCCGAAAGCTCCTCTTACAGCCCAATCAGAATAGCCCCAATTTATTTCTTTTTCACCTGTTGCCAACTCCAAATTCGGAAGCCCAGATGAAATCAAATCATCTACTTGTGCATTGAAAGTTTCGTACACATTTTTTTCTTGGTTGTACCCTACAATTGCTGAAAAATTATGCTTTCCTATTTCTTTAGCATAACTTGCATATAAATTGATCAAACTATACTTTGTTTCTCCTGAAGATTCATAAGCATAATCATTAGAGCTATTCTCTCTAATATCATTTGGGCCGTACCCAATTTTGTATTTCGTACCGTCCCAATGCGATTTGTAGAATTTTCTTTTAAACGTTGATTGTGCTGTTAACTTTAAATCTTTTCCAAAAAGATACAAATCCAATTTATTCGTTGTTTCAACATTGATATTATTATTACTCGTATCTCCTCCATCTATCATACGTGCTGCAGCTCTACCTGCATCTGTATTTGCCCAAGAACCATCTGGATTTTTTACAACGTCTGTTGGTTTTAAATTGAAAACACTTGTAATTCCATATGTAGGTCTATTTCTATCAGTAGAACTTAAAAATGTATTATTTTCAAAACGCATCCATTTATAAGGTTCGACAGTAATCTTACTTCGAATAGCATTACGCTTCCATGAATCTTCCGCCAATCTATTCAATCCATTTTCTTTCGTGTAATTTGCAGACAAGTAATAACTTATATTTTCTTTTTTTCCACTTATTGACAAGTTTTGATTCTGAGAAAAAGTAGATTTGTTAAAGAAAAAATCATTCCAATTGTTATTTCCCATATACTGCCACCTTGTAGGATCGTGTGGATTTAATCTTACATTGGGTACAGTAGGGTCATCAGATCTCGCTTTTGCCCATGCATAGGTTTCATCACTAAAATTCACATAATCCCATGGCGTATTATTTGTAGATATATCATACAATCTAGAAAAAATATATGGATCGGTTACAGGGTCTGGAGTAATTGTTGGTTGCCCCCAAATATACGAACTTGTATATGTAATTTTACTTTCACCACCTGTTTTTGTTGTAATAAGTAAAACCCCATATGCTGCCCTAGCACCATAAATAGCTGCCGAAGATGCATCTTTTAATACAGAAATAGATTTTACATCTTCAGGATTTAATCTTGTCAAATCTGCCTCAGTTGAAGGAACTTCATCAATCAAAATTAAAGGACTACCACCATTTATTGAAGTATATCCACGAATGTTGATACTGGCAACTGCTCCTGGCTGTCCACTTGGCATGGTTATATTCAAATTCGCTACGGTTCCTTGTAGACCTTGAGTGATATTTGCAGTAGGTCTGCTCTCTAACTTTTTCATACTTACTGTAGCTACTGAACCAGAAATATTGACTTTCTTTTGAGTTCCATACCCAACGACTACTACTTCTTCCAAAGATTCTGCTGAAGGCTTTAAATTGATAGTGATTTCCGATTTGCTTCCCACTTTTACCTCTTGTGTAATATAGCCTACATAGGTAATCACTAAAATTGCACCTGTTGGTGCATTGATTTTAAATTCACCATCAAAATCAGTAATCTGACCATTGTTTGTTCCTTTTATTACTACCGAAGCTCCTGGTAACGGTTGGTTTATCTCAACATCAATAACGGTACCTTTAATTGCTCTTTCCTGACTCCATACCCAAGAATTATACAACATACAAAAGACTACCAAACAGAGTGTTTTGGCTTTTTGAGCTGTTTTGAAATGATTGATCATTCTTTTTTGATTCATAATTGAATTGGTTTTTGGTTAAACTTTTTGGTTGGTTGTTTTCTTTTAATAAATAAAAATGTATTTAATGACTGCAAACATATAAAAATTAATTGAATGAACGTTCAATTAATTTATTCTTGATAATATTTTAACATTCCAATAATATTCGCTAGGTTTGTCATATGGGAAGAAAAAGTTTGAAAGTCACTAGACAAAAAGAAATTGTCAAGGCTTTTTATGAAGTAGCAAAAAAAGAAGGTTTGGAAAATGCTTCTATAGCAAAAGTAGCAAAGGAAATGGGGGTAAACCCGAGTTTAATCATCCATTATTTCACATCAAAAGAAGAACTTATTTTTGGATTGATTAACTTCATACTGGAACGTTATAAGAATATCTATACAGCGGAAGATGCCGCTTTAAACAGCAAACTAAAGCTTGAAAAAGTTATAGATAATTTATTCTCAAGAGAATGGAATACTCTTTTTGACGACGGTGTCTTTTACAGTTGTTTTAGTTTAATCTTCAGAAATGAAAAAATTAAAAACTCCTATAAAACACTGCACGATCATTTAAGGTCTCTTCTTTCTGATGTAATAACGGATGCAAAAAAAGACGGCTATACACAAATTGAAAGTCCAGAAAAAACGGCTGATTTGATCTTCATTATGGTAGAAGGTGCTTATTACTATCTTTCTTTATTTGAAGACAATGAAACCTATAGAGAAAAACTAAATTACTATAAAGACTCAACATTTAAACTGCTGGAATTACCCCCTCAAAAAAGCAACTAATAAATAAACGCTTTTTAAGATTCCCCTCTCCTTCTAACGATATTGAACATCGCTATTAAACCAATACAAATCCAAATAAGATTCAATATAAAATTGGGGGCATCACTTAAATTATAAGAATTAATTACAAGACACAAACCTCCTAAAATATTCATTAGTTGGTAAGGAATATTATTTGATTTCAACTTGTCAATACTTAATAAAAAATAGGCCGAAATAAACAAAACCGCACCTAACCACCCTATAATTTCGTATATATTCAATTCCTATATTTTATATTAAGCGAGTAAATGTAGTTAAAATATAACAGGGTTTAAAATACAGTATCTTTAACTAATTTAAAAGAAGCTTAAAAAAATTCTACATTCCTACAATAGACAGTAGCGTAATTCGGAATCAATTTTCCTCACTCAGCAGGGACTTCATCTTTTATCTTAATAGCCTTCGTTTCAGAACTTGGAAATGGTATCCCTAACTCAACTAACAACTCTATTGTATTCTTATAAGATGTATTTGCCTGTTTGTTAGAATATTCTGTTATAAATTGAATTCCTTCTTTAGGGCTAATTTTATATTTTTTTAAAGCTTTTTTCTCAAATTTTTCTTGCGCTTTAAAAAGTGATTTTTCCATTTTAATTTTCTTTTTGAAAGCAATAGGATACTTTTTAACAAAATCTTTGTTAACATTTGCAGAAAGGACTTCAAAATTCCAATAAGCAAGATCTCTACTCATTACGTGAATATCAGCTGGTGGTGCATAATGATCTTGTATAGAATTGAAAAAACCTTTTTTGGCATAATTTTCAGGAACCTCAGTAACCCCACAATACCACGGAATAAAAGGCTGCACATCACATCGTCTTGGTGCCAACCACATTACTGTTCCAATATCTACAGGCATCCAAGGTCGTGATTCCACTACAAAACTATAAATTGTTCCACCATTACAAATCATTCCTTCATTCAACTCATAAGGATTTCCGATGGTACAACTTTTTGTTTTATCCATTCCAACCATTCCTTGACTATGTCCTGCCAAAAGTTCCATCACTTTTTGTTTACTTACTTTATTTTTGGGTTTAAAAGAGAAAGGAAAATTGTCATCCCTTCCATACTCCATCCCCAAAGAACTGTAAGCAGACCATGCTCTTCCTGTATTTCCTTTATTTTTAAGAGCCCCATTAGATGCATATGCTTCTCTAAAATTGAATTTTCTATTTATAATTGGATAATACCATCCTTTTTCTTTGGCATAAGAAATTAAATCAGGTGAACCCAAATAATTCTTTGTATCCTTCAAGTCCATTTCTTCTATTGGGTAATAATTTGGAAGTATCATAACTTCGTCATCAGGGACTCTGGCCGCTGCCCATCTCCTTCCTTTTACTGCTGAAAAAACCCATGCTTCCTCTCTATCTGATATACAATACGACCTCCCAGAACCTCTGTATCCCAGTTTTTCTATAAGACTTCCCGCTATTTTCACCGCCTCTCTAGCTGTTTTTGCACGTTGCGCCATGATAAGGCGAAGATCATATAGAATGCCTCCTTGAGTAGTATCCATTTTCGTTTCTCTTGAACCACAAAAATTAGAACCTATAGTAACACCATATTCATTCATAAAACTATCTGAAACTTCCATACCTGGAACCTCCATCCAAAGAAACTTATTCGTTGTAGTCACTTGCGGAATCTTAGCACCATGCTGTAGGGTTAATTCTGCTCCTTTTGCATAATTTTTTCGAGGGACAACATAATAATTTACAAGTTGAAATCCGTCATCATCATTGTGCCCATAAAGCAAAGTCCCATCTACTGAAGCATCTTTCCCAACAAGTACTGAAAAACAGTTATACTCTGAAGGCAACATTTCTTGACCTAAACATGTTAGAAATGGTATGAGTAAGAATAAAGTAGCGAATCTATATTTCATATTAGTCATTTTGTGATTTCAATTTTCAAAGTTAATTTTTAAATATCTAATCACAAATATCTAACACATTTTTTCCTGTTAAAAAACACTCTTAAATACAAAAACGCAACAAATTGAAGTTACTCTATTTCAAGAAAGGCTCTATGCTATCTTCAAATGAATCGCTCCAATCAAGCGATTTCCTTTTCTTTTTAAATACTGACCATGCCGTTTTATTGTCCTTATTTTTAATTTTCAATACGTTTCGTTTAAAATCAGTACTGTATAAGGCTGAGAATAATTTATTGGGCATAGTTACTTGATTGCTCTTTACTATATTTTTTCTATTCACCCAATAATATTCAGCAATATAATGAAACACGGTATTTCCACGGTAATCTACTGATTTGTAATCTAGAGACTCTCTTTCAAACAATTCATTTAACAATTCCCAATTCATTGTCTGTGCTAATAATAAAAACCCTGCATCTCCATTCAACGGTTCATTCCAATCAATATCATATTTATTATCAAGAGCTCTGATCAAATCATTATTACCTTTATATATCGCATTTCTAATAAAAGATGTGCTATCAATCTTATTCAACAACTTGTTCGATTTTGCTTTTTTAGCCTTTTGTTTTTTTAATAAATGAACCGACAAAGGACCAAATACCACATATTTCCAAGCTTTCACTTTATATGATTTATAAGAATGTCTTTCATCATTTTCATTTCTTTCGTAGATTATTTTTTTCACAAACGAACCTCTTGTTTTAGCCCCTAATAAACAATTGGTCTCCTGTAGGTTTCTAAAATTACTTTTCTTAAAAAGATTTTCTTTAATGTATTTAACATCTTTTTCTTTTAATTTCAGTTTATTCTCAAAATCAATCAAATCCAATTCAATAAAAGTAGCTAAAGACTTATTTGAACTGTAATAAAAACTATGATAAAACACTTCTCTACAAGTTGACGACAAAACAGCATCTTTTTTTAATTCAGCAACTGCTTTGACTGAATATTTAAAAAACTCGATGTTCGACGGAGCATCCATCAAACTGTATACGAGGTAATTGATCAATTTATTTTTAAATGATTTATCTTCAATATTGGACCAATAATTTGCTGCGTTTTCATACTTTTTATCTCCTAAATTCCTTTTAATACTATTCTTTTGATAAATAAATGATTTTGCCATTATTTCTTTATAATACTCTTTTCTACTGGTATACTCCAAAAGCAGAGCCAAAACCTCCTCTGCTTTCACTTCAACAGCAATATCTATTGGAGTATGTTTATCTATCAAAAAATCTACGCTTACTCCTTCATTAATTAGCAATTGCATACATTTAATACTATTACTAACAACACATAACATTATGGCTTTTTCTACATAATATTGTGCATCATTTTTAGTTTTACCCTCTATATCTTTATTTAAAATGATTTGCATTGATTCAGGCTGATCAAGTTTGATAGCATAATTCAATATACTTTTATTATTAATTTTAATAACCCTATCGATTCTGGCTGACAAAAAAGCATTGATAAAACTTTTATTATTGTTTTGGATTGCAGTGCTTATTTCCAATTCTACACTTTTCTTTAATTCATTAAACCGTTTCGTTTGTTCTTTGTTGAAAAAATTTTTATCATGGTCATTTGCTGCCATGTAGTAACTTAAAGTCAAAATATTATTTCGTCCATCGTAACAGTTTGCCAATTGATAAAAATATTTAGCACACGGTTTTGTTTTGGCTGCTAAAGTTACATAAGAAACCGCCGCATCGTGAAACATCTGAGAATTCGATTCTTTATATTTTTTCAACTTTCTAATAGAACCTTCATATAGTTCCTCTGTCGTTGGGTAATAATTTGTCTTGAAAGTTTTCCGATTTACTCCAATACAATTTGGATTTATCCATGAGGTGCTATTTATTGAGAAGTTATTTTTAACTCCTTTGGCTTTACAATCATAAAAATCAGCCATTAGCTCATAGTATTTTTCTTTATCTGAAGCTATTTCTGCTGCCGCTTTTTTAACATAAGCTACATTTTTTTCACGAAACTCTTTTATCAGTTTGGTTTGGATTTCTTCGAGCATCCATCTTTTTTCATCTTTTAAATCTTCTTTTGCTTTTTTCTTTGCCTTTTTTATTTGTTTTTGGGCTATCCCTCTAGATGCCAATTCCCCAATAGCCCCTATCTCTTTTGCATAAGCAGCGTCTGAAGATTTTATTTTTGCAGCCTCTTTACTAATTTGACTAAGCCTTTCGTTTAGCCTTTTGTTAAATTCTCTTTCTAACCCTGCTATCTTTCTTTTATACTCTCTAATTATTTTATTAGGATCTGACGATTTAGATATTGTTGTTAGTGATTCTATTTTTTGACGAAAATTTTTATATGAATGATGCTGTTGAAAGGCTGTTCTAATATAGTCAGTAATCTCATCTCCTGCTTGTTCAATAATTCTAATTTTATTTTCGTTCCTTCTCTGATTTTCTTTTATCTTATTCAAGTATTCATTCTGACGTTTTACAGCTTCCTTCCTTTTTTGAACCTGTTCGTTGGCTCGCTTTTGATAAATACTTTCATTGGTTGATGAAGGTGATTCATTTACCACTTCTGTTTGATTGGAATAATTTGTATCCTCCTCTCTATTTAGACCAGTACTAGAAGATAGTTTCAGAGATAAGGAACCTCCTGAGTTCTCTTTTGCTCTCTGCATGCTGTCAATACTTTCTTGTATCCAACTTATTTTTTCACGCTTGCTATACTGTTTATAGCCTCTCATTTCTATTTTGGGTTCGTCTTCATATGTCTCTGCTATAGATTTAGCTTCACGCAATTGCGCTAAGCCCTTGTCATAATTCTCTTCTTGAGCATATTCACTTGCTTCCTTTTTTAAGGCATCAATCTGTTTTTTCTTTTCACGATTTCTATCAAAAATAGCTTTGCGATCAGCATCTTTTCTATTTCGTTCATTTCGCTCAACTTCTCTCTCCTTTTCCTCTTCACACATACATTTTGTGTAAGGTGTATTCGTCGTTGCTGCAATCTCACACCATGTTTTTGGATTGGAATCTGATGTTGCATAATTTTCTCCTTTTCTCCTTAATTCCCCACAGTCACTCTGACCAAACATTAAAGTATTAAAAACTAAGGTTATTAAAATTGTTACAAACTGTTTCATTTTTTTATTTCAGATTTATAAATTTCTTCCGTCTTAGCAAATATGAGAACTAAATCCCATCCTATATTGAAAAGGACTATTCTTTGTTATACAAAATTGAGAATGCTGTTCTTGTAATATTGTCAATATCTTTATGTTTATTAGTGAATCTTATTTGGTTTTCACTTACTAATTGAATAATTATAGTGTTTGTTTGACCATCATTAAATCTTTCAATTTTCTCATAGGTATTGGTGCTTTCTATTTTTACAAAATCAGAAAGATCAAAGCTAGAAGAATCATTTGATATTTCTGGTTTTATTTTAATTGATTCACAATCTATTTTATTATTTTCTGATGAACTGTAACTGACATTGGAAGTAGTTTGATTGATATTTAACGTCAATATTTCATCTGAGATAATAAGTTTTGAAGAATTAATAGCATAATTATATAAATATACTTGGCATTCTTCAACAAACCCATCATTCGTTATAGCTCCCATTTCTTTCCCATCATAGCCAATTGCATTCCATACGCCTACCAAACTAGGTTCAACAATTCCAATTGCTGAAACTAAAATTGGAGAACCAGTTAAGGCCGTTATTCCGTCAGCCTTAAAAACCGTCACTTTTAAAACTTGAGCACCTTCACTGGAACCAAGTGTCCAAGATACTATTGCCTTACCGGAGCCATCTGTTATTGCTGTTGCAGATGAAACAACTCCTTCAGTTACTGTAAAATTAACAATCGATCCAGGAAAAGCATCACCGTTTTGGTCTTTGACTATAATTTCTATAGGGTTTGGCAATGCGGTCTCTACAGTTGCTGTTTGATTATCTCCAGATACAAGCTCTATACTTTCAGCTGCAGCAGCCGCAATAACGGTTACAGGAAAGCTTTCAACTATTTCATTAATTTCATCTTCATAACTCACAAAAACATTGATTTCAATTGATGTCCCAAAATCAAAGGATTCATTTGCAGTTAATTTTAAGGATACGCTGCCATTACTGTTATAGCTTTTTTCAAGAGTAATTTGTTCATGCTCAACTACAAAATCAAATTTTGAAAATTCATTTTCAGTAATTGATCTTTGAATGGTAGTCGTATTTACGCTATAAGAAAGCGGATCAATCAATTCCTTATCGAAAAAAGAAATATTTTCATTTCCCCAAGAAAATACTGTGTTTATTTTCCCTATTAATGTATTGACAGTATTGTACCCATCATTTACAGTGCTTAACAATTCAAGTCCGTTATCAATATCCGACTCCTGAACAGGTCTTACATTTAATTTTAATTCAACATCTTTTGCCTTTCCATTTAAAAACTCAATAGACGTAGTATTTAATTTTGTATTGCCATTACTACGGCTACTTTTACCTAAAAGTAAATCAATGCCATCATCTACAATTGAAATTTCTTTATCTCTAAAATCATTCCATGAACGTCGAGCTCTTTTTGCAAATATCGCAACTGCAGGACCTGTTATTAAAGCTCCCAATTCGAAAGGAGGTGTCGCTAACAAACCATATGTCAACCAAACAGATGTTCCCATGCCTATTATATTTTTTGAAAAACGACAAAGATCTATATAATCATCACTACAAATACCAATTTCACCACGAACAACATTTAATTTACCTGCTCTTCCTGATTTATTGGGTTCAAAATTCAATAATTGATTTATCAACTCTTTATTAGCTCTGTAATAGACTGCAATCTCAATTTTCTCTTCTTCAGATCCGTTTTCAAAATAATTGTCAATTGATGTAAGCATAGCAGTCAACTCTTGGTCTTCAGAAGTATTTCCTTCTATAGAAACCCAAGAACTTCTCAAATCTGTCTCAAATGCTGAAATAATCTCAACTGGTTTCTTAGTCAATACAACCTTTTCAACTATAAGTGTTAATCTAGTCTCATAGTTTTCTAAAATGATATGGTATACTCCTCCTGGAATATTTGGAGTTAGAAAAGATATGTTAGCTGTTTCGTCAGAATTAAACAAAACGGTTTGATTGGGTAGTTCTTCAATATTATATTGAAAGGTTTCTTCAGATGTTGAAACTCCTTCAATCTTGAAGTTTGTTAACTCAAATTGTTTTGAATTTACTTCTACTTCATTCTTATAAGAAACTTCAACAGGAACCTCTTTATCATCATCTTTTCCACAGCATACAAGAAGTATTAAAGTTATAACGCCTAAAAATTTAATTTTGTTTTTCATTATTTCATCCTTTTTATTAACAAGTTGACTTTCTCAAGGTCTTTTGTAAAATTATTACACTTCAACACCTCCAGCAATACCCCTCAAGGGCTATATTTATAATTCAAAATCTTTCAACCTATGGTACAACTAGTTTCAATTAAAACACAGTATTTTTAACTTTTTATAACTAACTTGCTTGCACTATGAAAAACATAACTATTGCAGATGATCAAAACATACTTGCACAAGGCCTCTCAAACCTCTTAGAAGCAACTCATGTTTTCAAAACTAAAATAGTATCTGATGGCGTAGAATTGCTTCAGGAAACCTTATATCAAGTACCAGACATCATTATTTTAGACTTGAATATGCCACGACTAAACGGCTTGGAGTTTCTTGAAAAAATAAAAAACACTTCCATCACAACAAACATCATAGTATTGACCTCCTATAATGAGCCTGAACTTATAAAAAAAGTAAAAAACTTGGGAGCAAAAGCCTATTTACTAAAAAACACCGAAATTGACGAAATAGTTGAAGTTATCTACTCCTTAGATTCTATCAAATTTTATCTAGGAAAAGGAGTAAAAAGCATTTCTAATGATTCCATACTTTTTAATGATAAATTCCCAGAATCGGTACTGCTAACTAATAGAGAAAAACAAATTATCAAATTATTAGCACAAAATAAAGTTCCTAAAGAAATTGCTGAAGAATTATTTATTAGCTACAATACTATCAAAACACATCGAAAAAACATTTATAAAAAACTCAATATCAATTCAATTTCTGAATTGGTTTCATTTACTTTAAAAAATGAAATTCTTTAACCTATTATTTTGTTTTATTTTCTGTACCAGTTGTACTACAACTAATAACAATCAACAGAAAACGCCTCCCCCGCTAGAATTTGTTAATTTGCAATACCTAATTGACGACACCTCTCCTTTATCTCAAAAAGAAATTACACAAAAATTCAAGCAAAATAAAGGAATTCCCATTGAATCTCAAATCCTTAATGAAGGATTTATCAATTCTGCTGTTTGGATTTATTTCGAACTCCACAATTCAACTTCTAAAAACAAAGAACAATTGGTACTTCTAGACTATGTTCATCTTGGAAACATTCATTTTTTCGACTTAGATAGTGGCCAAGAATACGTAAGTGGAAATCAAATTGCATTCAATAACAGATCCATAAAGAATAGATCCAACATCTTTCCTGTTTTTATAGAAGGGAATAAAAAAAACAGTTACTTAATTAAGTGCGACAAATCTGGTAGCTTACGTGTACCTATCAGATTGGTTTCTAAAGAAAACTATTACAAAGAAGAAAAATTACATAATTTATCATTTGGAATTTACACAGGAGTCCTTTTAATTTTTATCGTTTTCTGTTTGATTATTTTCTGTGTATCTAGAAAAAAAATTCATTTATATTACTTCATTTACCTTCTCTGTTTATTAAGTTATCAATGGATAAATTCAGGATTGGCTTCAGAATTAATTTGCCCCTCATGTGATTTCATGAATACCCTTAGAGGCTACTTTTCTGTGCTGATATACTTTACATTCCTACAATTTAGCCAACATTTTTTAGATATTAAAAAACTATCTCCGAAAATAAACAAAGGCGTCAACGCTATTAAATATTCGTTTTTAGCATTGGCAATAATCTCTAGTATATTCTTTGACTTTGCGAAAACAAATCCTCAAATATTTTTAGTGCTTTCTTATTTTCTTTCATTTGCATCCATAATAGCCTTCTTTCTTTTTTCTGTTTTTTATTACAAAGAAAAAAAAACCAGTATTCTCTATTTCTGGACAGCCTTTGGAACCTTGATAGTCATATTTATATATTACTTAATGATTGAATTTTCTATTTTAAACAATCCGTTTTCTTTGGAATTATTTGTTTTAGCCTCAGGAGTTGAAGCTTTCATCTTGATGTTGGCACTTGGCTACCAATACAAACAAACAATAAACAAAAAAATAAAACTAGACAAAGAACTGGCCATCCAGAAAGAACTCCGTCTAAGTGCATTTATCAAAGGAGAAGAAAAAGAAAGAAAACGATTGTCAGAAGAATTACACGACAGTGTAGGTAGTAAATTGACTCAAGTTTCCAGGCTTCTACAGAATAAAGAGTTTAATTTGCAGGCCATAAAAAATAAAGTGGCAGAAATTACAAAAGAAACAAGGGAAATATCTCATAATTTGATGCCCGGGTATGTCAAACTTATGAGTTTCTCTAATAGCTTAGAAGCGTACATTGAAGAAAACAAAGAAGGTTTCTCCATGGAGATAGCTTTTAGAGTTTTTGATGAACCGAAACATGTTGACCAACAAATAAAAATTCAATTGTTCAGAATTTTGCAAGAAATTATTACCAATACTGAAAAACATGCGGAAGCAAGTACGCTTTTGATAGCGCTTTTTGGCTATGACACTTCTTTAGTACTATCTTTTCAAGACGATGGCAAAGGCTTTCTACCGAACGAACACAAAACGGAAGGAATCGGCATAAAAAACATCCTTTCTCGAATAAATTCAATCAATGGAAAAATAACATTTGATTCCGTTCTTGGAGAAGGTACAAACATACTAATTGAAGTTCCTTTTTAACCTTCTCTTAGAATACTAATTAAACATCAAAACAAGAACTCTATTACAATAAAAAAATCGTTTGAACTCACATTCAAACGATTTTTACACTATTCTAAATATTTTAAAGAACTCTATTCAATAGCATCTGAAGAACTTTGATTGGCTTCATAATACTCTTGTAATAAATTCATCGTACCTGTTATCAAATCTTTAGTTTCTAATAACAAACCAAAATACAAAGTTGTATTCTTAGGACTTGATTCTTCTGTACGTGTTCTTTCAATTTGCTTCTGAATTTTTTGAGAAAGTAAATTAAAAATTTCTTTATTATTCAAAATATCACCAATTTTCTCAAATGACTTAGAATCAAATGCTTCTTGTGTATTTGCAAAAAAGGATTCTAACACTTCTTCAACTTCTTTCAATTCCTTAAGCTGACTTGTTTTTAATTTTTTATGGTTATTACTTACATGCTTATTTGACGCTTTCACGATAAACTCTAGTGATTGTGTCATGTCTTGCAAATAACTTAATATGTTGATATAAAAACTACTTGCGTGTACACTTAATTCATCTAAGTTTTTAATAAAGTAAAAAATATTATCTCTCAATTCATCTACCTCATCAGATAATTTCTCTACACTTTTTTTGTTCTTTTTCAACAAAGAAAGATCTTGCTTTGCCAATCCTTTAATAGCGTTGCTATAAATTTTATTTCCTCTTTTTACAACAGAGGCAATATTTGCAGCACTTTCACCAATCACTCCTTGAATAGAAGTACTTTCTGCTTGACTTAACTGGTCTTCTGCTTTTGTTTGTTTTGACTTTTTATTATGCGCTATATAGTTTCTTATTATCAAACCAAAAGCAATTACCAACAACAAAGGAAACATTAAGTTTAAATTCAGGTTTAGTAAATAAGCAACAAACGCAGCGGCAGTAAAAGCACTAAAAGCTGTAAAAAACCAACCTCCAATAACATTTAACACACCAGCAACTCTATATACGGCACTTTCTGCTCCCCAAGCTCTATCAGCCAGTGATGTTCCCATAGCAACCATAAAAGTTACATAGGTAGTAGATAAAGGTAATTTGTAAGAAGTTGCAATTGAAATTAAAACGGCAGCCACCATTAAATTTACGGCTGCACGGACCATATCAAATGCAGGTAACTCGTGTACTTTTTCTTTAGACAAAACAATAACCGGTCTTTGGAACTGTTTTTCTATTTTAGTTTGCCACGATTTTGGTAAAACATATGAGGAAACTTGTGACGCTCCCATTGCAAACCTTACAAATCCACGAGATAAGAAGTTAGGTTGAAAACGTTCTTTTGTAGCTCCTTGACTAGACAAATCTAAAGATGTTTTTACAACATTTTTTGCTTTACTAGAGAACCATAGTGTTACTACCATAATAAGACCTGCTATCAGTAACAACCAATTATTTGTTGGTACTTTTTTTGCTAAAATTTCCATTGAAAATTCCGAAGCCAATTGTCCAGATGCAGTAAATGCTTCATAGGCGTTATATGCAGCCATAGGCACTCCAATAAAATTCACCAAATCATTTCCTGAAAAAGCCAATGCCAATGCAAATGTACCTACAATAATAATTAATTTATAAATATTTGTTTTAGCAAATGCTATCAACACGTATGACAATAAAAACCAAAATATAGAATTGACAATTACAATTCCTAAAACTTGAGATTCCAAAAAATCCTTCATTGTACCACCTCCAAGAATATCAAAAGATTCTTTTGCATAAGAAGTTCCTTTCAATCCTTTCATAAAAATGAAATACGTAATTGCAGTTAAAGCAAATCCTCCAAATAAAGCGCCAACCCATATTGCTTTTTTCTGAAAATCATAGGAAAGCAATAACCTAGAAACCCATTGTACAAGTGCTCCTATAGAAAATGCGACGACGACAGAGAGTACTATACCAAATATTATTAGAGAAGCTTTGTCTGTATTTATATAATTGATAACATCTGAAAAACTACCACCATCTCCACTATAAATTTTAATCAAGGCCATTGCTACAGCAGCTCCTAACAATTCAAAAACGATTGATACCGTAGTAGATGTAGGCATCCCCATGGTATTGAAAAAATCTAACAATAATATATCTGTAATCATTACTGCCATAAAAATAATCATGATTTCATCAAAATAGAATTCGCCAGGGTTAAAAATCCCTTTTCTAGCTACTTCCATCATACCACTAGAGAAGACGGCTCCAACTGTAACCCCAACACTGGCAACGATCATAATTGTTTTGAAAGAAATGGCCTTGGATCCAATTGCTGAATTTAAAAAGTTTACAGCATCATTACTTACCCCAACTACTAAATCTGCAACTGCCAAAATCACAAGTGCAACAATCATTAACAAATAAATATTATCCATAATTCTAAATTTAAAGTTTTATTAAAACTTATTTATACGCTCTTAAATTGTTTCTTCTAAACGCGTGCAAATATCCATATTATTACTAGGCGCAATGTTAAGTAAAAGTTATCATTTACAAATGAATATCTACTTGAAATCTTAAACCAACACTTCCATTTTTTCCTACAACATCAATATAACTTAGGTCTGACTGTATTTTTAACTTATGACCAACTACATACCTAGAAACTCCTAAAGTATACTCATTTCTTTCTTCAACAGCATTTTCCAAAGAAATATTTGTATAGCGAGTAGCAATTTCCCAGTTAGATTTTAATAAATAACCAGCAGATAAGTTTACCCCATCTCCAACTCTTACCAAGTTGCTATTATTTGCTGCTCTTTTTGCATATTCTCCCATAAAAGAGAATCCTTTATGCTTATACATGACATCAATAAAGCCTGTTTTTACGTCGGTTGCCATCGCTCCTAATGCACTTGCATCATCTTTAGGGTCTAGTCCTCCAAAATATTTTCCTTGACCACCTTTATCTTTAATGGCATCTTCAATATAATTGTATCCCACACTAAACATTAATTTTGGCGTCTTTTCTCTTTTCAAATCCCCACCACTATAATCTCCTTTACTTTCAAACAAACCAAAAGGCAATAACTCTATACGTCCTGTGTATTGGTGTCCCCCATTATTATCAATCGTTACGTTTCTAGCTTCTCCTTGTGAAACTGCAAATTTTTCACGGACTACAAACCTGTCTGTCAACTTTGTAAGATGTCTTACTTGAATTCCAAACTCACGATCTAATGTAAATTCTTTATTTAAACGGGAGCGATCTACAAATTGTAAATTTCCAGAAGAAATAACACGCTCTATGTTTCCAGGTAATTTTGTTTGTCCATACCAAACCTCAAAAGTTCCTGCAAAATTCCACATAACAACAGCATCTAATACCATTCGATTGGCTCCTTTAGTCGCTGAACTACCGCCACTCAAATCGTTATTAGACAACCCCAACTCCAATTTATATTTTAATTTAGGGGAATAGGCAAATCCATCAAACTTCAAACGTGCTCTTCTTAACAAAGCAGATGAACTCAAATTCCCAAGGTTCCCATTGTTGTTTTCTAAATTAAAAGTACTTAACAACTGCATTCTAGTAGCCATTTTAAGGCTCCAAGTATTATTTTCTCCTTTGATATTTAAAATACCCTTACCAAATTTTGTAGCTTGAATTGAATTCTTTTTACTTTGAGCCTGTGCCAAAGAAGCACATAAAATTACTGCTAGTAATATTAGTTTTCTCATTATTGTATTTATTAGTTTTTGTCGCTGCAAATAACCAACCCTTATGTTAATTTAGTGTTAACAAAAGATTACCAATAAAACAATAAAAAAGGCTACCGTCAAAAAACGATAGCCTTAGAATTCAAACTAATAAAGTCGACAAAAACTAATATATTGCTTGAGAATTCTATATGTTATAGAAACATAAACAAATATCGGTTGTTACAATTATGTAATTGTAATGCTAATATTAAGTAAATATTAAATCACAACTTTCAAAAAAAATTTATCAAAACTCATTTAATAAACCTTATTTTCTTTACAAAAAAAAAGACTGCCTTTTCAGACAGTCTCTTTCAATGTATTTTAAGAAAATTAGTTAACCCAAGCAGCCCACGTTGGTAAATCCGCTCCAGAACCTGCACCTGTTGCAGTAGTAACTCCTGAGAATGTAGCTCCATTTAGAACTGGACTTGTTGCAGTAAATTCATAATTGATTACTTTGAAATCACCTGCTGCAATTCTTGCTGTAGCTCCAGTTCCTGAATCTAATTTACAAGCTGTTTCGATACCATCAACAAATAAGTTCGTGTACTCTTGTTTACCACCTCCTTCTTTAAAATTAATTGCTTGCTCAGAAGCTCCAAATCCATCACCTTTAACTATAGAAAAGTTTACCAATGTTGCATCAGTTAAAGGTGTAGCAATATCATTTGAACCATTATTAGATCCTTCAACACCAGCTTTGGTAATTCCTTTGATATATGCATTGGTGATAGTTCCTACATATCCATCAGCAAAATCTAATGAATCATCATAAGCATTCACTAATACTATGTTAGAAGCATTTACAGCTCCTCCAAAAAATTCAATTGCGTCATCACCACTTTCATAAGCGTAAATGTTTGAAACTACAGTCCCGCTTCCTACAGCAAAGAAAGAAATTCCATTAAATTCTTTAGAAGAGGAGAATTTAGCTCCTGTGTATTCAATTTTTAAATATTCAATTTTCCCTGAAGAATCTGTATTGTCTGACCCACCATAGCTTAAACCTCCAACTTCAGAAGTTCCGTTTGCTCCAGTATTTGCAACACCATTACCACAAATTACCAGACCACCCCAATCACTTTGTCCAGGTGAGGTTTTACCTGAAGTCATTACTACTGGGTTTGCAGACGTTCCTTCAATATTAATTATTGCATTTCTTTCTACAGCAATATATATAGAAGTAGATTCGGCAGTGGACGAAGATTGAATTGTTGTTCCTGCAGGAATATTTAAAACCGCACCTGATTTGACTACCAATGCACCAGTTAAAGTGTATGTCTTAGTTCCATCTAAAGTAACTGTTCCGTCTTCAATGTCTCCTTTCAAATCATCTACTACAACTTGAAAAGTAGTATCTGATACATTGATTTTATTATCATCACTACCACAACTTGTAAATAATAATGATACTACTGATAAAATTGATAAAATTGATTTTTTCATTTTAATAAAGTTTTGTTTTTTTAATATCGTTTTTGATTGGAACAAAGTAAAGGACAATCGTTTTTAAAGGTGTTAAGCTCATATTACTTTGGTGTTAAGTATTTGTCTTATAATCGGCTTTAATGTTAAGAAAAAGTTTACATACCAATACTCTTAACAGAGGTCTTTTAAAATCAAAAAAAGGCTTTCATAATTTTTATTCCTATTAAATTGCAAGAATTTATATATTTAACTAACAAAAAAATGCAGTAAAACTAAATTCACTGCATTTATCCAATTTTTTAATTTCTCTTTATATAAAACGATGCCTTTTTATATAGTTAAAATTTATAGTTTAATGATAAACTTATATTCACTCCAGACTTATAAGAACTTACCAAAACATCTGAAGAAGCCCCATCTACTTTACTTTGTTCTAAAACTCTTTCAAATCCTTGGTTTAAGATGTTCTTAACTGACAATCCTAATTTTAAAGATTTCGACAAATTTGATTTTACTACAAAATCCAATCTTGAAATAGACTTGTCAACCATATTTCCAAGCCCCTGAGTTCCAATAACAGCCAGCTTATCTGAAAAATAAGCATATGACAGAGTAGTCATAATATCTTTATCTTCTGACAATTCTCTGAAATAAGAGAAATCTGCATTTGCTAAAACATCAGAAGCACCTGTCAATTTAACTTCATCAAAAGTAAAATTCGCACCAAAGCCATTTTCTCTAAAAACTTTATCCGGATCTAAATCTTGCTTGTGATCTATATAAGAGGCATTCAAACCAAAAGATAATTTACTATTTAAATCATTCTCACCTTCCAATTCAAAAAGTGTTTTTTTATACTCTACTTCAACTCCAATTGCTACAGCCTTCTCTCCTGTATTTGCATAGGTAATATTTCCTGAAGATGAATTTGTAAACATTTCATTAATTGGATTTTGAATTAATTTACCAAAAGTAGTCACCGAAATCAGTTCATCCCTTTCAGGAAACAACTCCCAACCTAAATCTACGTTGTAATTGGTTGATTCATATAAATTAGGATTCCCCTCGTACCCTTGAGTTACTTCTTCAAAAAGCAATTGTACTTTTTCTTTAAATTGTGGCAATGTATACGTCTGACTAAAAGCAAATTTTAAATTTTGCTTATCAGAAACTTTATATTTCGATATCAAACTTGGTAAAAATTTATTTTCAGAAAAGTTCGATTTCGCTCCGTTTGGTTTCAATGAAGTGACAAAAGCAATATCTTGATCTACTTGTTCCATTCTGGCACCAACAATTGCAGTTAACTTATCTGTAATTTTGTATTGTAAATTAACAAACAAAGCATTTACTTTTAAACTCCCTTGATACAATTGAGGAATATGATTGACTACATCACCATCAGCAGCATTGAAATTAGCTGCATTGAAATACCCATCTACATTATGAATGTCTCCTTTAGGAAAATTAAATTTATTAATTGAAGGAAAAAAAGAAAACTGATTTGAATTAAATTTCACATCTTTAGATTTTCCAGAATAACCTAAGGTAACTTTTCCTTTATAGGCATCCTCTTCATTTTTATTAAAATCATATGACACTGATACATTAGACGCATACTCTTCTTCTTCTAAGTTTTGAAAATACCTATGGTTATCGATAGGAGAATCCGTAAAAAAAGTATAGTTATTAGAACCATCTCTAGAAGGAACAAAAGTGTTTTGCATACGGTCTGGAATTTCATTATTTAAAAAACTATATGCAATAGCCCAATTTACAACAAACTGCTCTTTCAATTTATGTTTTCCTAACAACTGATTGACATATAATTTTGTCTTATCAAACGTACCACGTTTTACGAAACCTGATATGTCTCCACCTCCATTACTACCACCGTCATAATTTTGATTGGTTCCTACATACTCACTATAATCCTGTGAACTCGAATTTAAAAATAAGGATGTAAACAATATAGAGTGATCACTATTAATCCTATAATTAGCTGTTCCCATTACAGTAGTGTTCGTATTGTACTTAAATGATTTCTTATAAAAATCTGAATTGACAGTTCCTTGAGCAGTAATTGAACCTCTACTTACTCCTTCAATAAATTTATTATCTGCATCAAATGAAGCAGTAATAAAGGTACTTAAACTACTCTCATCACCTATTTCAAATTTTTTTCCACCCGACAAAGAAAAACTATTATTAAGTGTATTTTTTCTAGCAACTCTATCCCAACTTGTTGTATGACTACCTGACCTTAAAGGAGACCCTGGAATAGTCACAGAATTCAACCCAAAATACGAAGGGCCATCTTGTAGATAAAATTTATCTACTCCTAAAACATTCGTATTTCCTCCCAATCCAAAACCAATACTTACATAAGGACTCCCTCTAAATTTTTTAGAAACAATATTAATATTTGCCCCACCAAAATCTGCATAATTCTGAGACTCAAACGTTTTACTAATCCCAACAACCTCAACAATATCTGTAGAGAAAATATCCAAACTAATATTTTTATTTGCAGGATTGTTTGAGGGTAGTGGCAAACCGTTTAAAGTAGTAACATTATACCTATCTCCAAGTCCTCTAACAAAAATACTTCCAGATCCACCTTCCTGCTTGGTTACCCCAGCAACCTTTGTAACCGCTGCTGCAACATTACTCACTCCCTTCCGAGACAATTCTTGAGCTCCAATTGCAGTAGTCATTGCAACGGCTTTTTTCTGCTCCAATAATAACGCTGATTCTTTTTCCCTAGAAACGGTAGCTCGTACCATAACTTCATCCATAGTAACCCCTTCACTTGCGGATAATAATTGATTTATTGTTTGTGTTTTTCCGGCAACTACATTTACAGGAACCTCAATTGCTTTATATCCAATAAAACTAAAAACAACCACCACACTACCTTCACCAACACTTAATATATATTTCCCATCAAAGTCAGTGGTAGTACCAACTGTAGTCCCTTTGACAAATACATTCGCAAAAGGAAGCGGTTCATTGTTCATTTCTTTGTCTGTAACAGTACCCACGATTGTTCCTTTTTCTTGAGCAACGATAACCGTAGTTAACAATAGTACGAATACAACTAATAATTTTCTCATTATATTTATATCTTATTTTAAGCTGCAAAAGTCTATATATTCCGTGAAGCTTAGGTTACGGTTAGTTTACTGTTATATAAATTTTATGTTAACTTTGACGCACAACGTTAAATCATTGTAAATTTTGATTTTGAAGCTAGTTATTATGTTTAGTTTTGCTTTAAATAGAAACACTTTCTTATGAAAACAAATGAGATTAAAATATTACTTGTAGATGATGAACCTGATATTTTAGAGATTGTAGGTTACAATCTAAAAAATGAAGGTTATACGATTTATACTGCAAACAATGGGGTTAAAGCAATTGAAAAAGCTGTAAAACACAAACCACATTTAATATTACTGGATATTATGATGCCTGAAATGGATGGCATAGAAGCTTGTGAAAAAATCAGAAACACATCTGGCTTGGAAAACACCGTAATTTCATTTTTAACTGCAAGGGGAGAAGATTATTCTCAAGTTGCTGGATTTGACGCTGGTGCTGATGACTACATCACAAAACCCGTAAAACCAAAAATACTTGTAAGTAAAGTAAAATCATTACTTAGAAGAGTGAAGGAAAACAATGCAAATGTTGATACCACCACTTTAGGAAATATCGTAATTGATAGAGAAGCTTACTTGATTCTTAAAGACGGTGAAAAAATAATATTACCTCGTAAAGAATTTGAATTGTTTTCATTATTGGCTTCAAAACCGGGAAAAGTATTCAAACGAGAGACTATATTGGATAGAGTTTGGGGAAATGAAGTTGTTGTTGGAGGTAGAACTATTGATGTACACATACGAAAACTACGTGAAAAGCTAGGAGACGATTACTTTAAAACCGTAAAAGGTGTTGGATATAAATTTGTACTGAATGAGGATTAAAAAAACGTATGCATTTGCATTTCTTACGTCAATTATATTTACAATTATTACTGTAGGAGGGCTTGTAACTGTTCTCTATTTTAAATATGACATTGTAGATTTTAAAACAACAGCATACAGTACAATATCTCTTTTCATAGTCTCATTTGTTATTTTACAACAACGCGTAGAACGTTTCATCTACCACCGTGTTCGAAAAATATATGAAGACGTTTCTCTTCTGGACGTAAACAACTTGCAAAAAAATGCTGTAACTACTGATATTGAAACCCTTTCCATTGAAGTTCAAAAATTTGCAGCTGACAAACAGTTAGAAATTGAATCTTTAAATGAACGGGAAGCTTACAGGAGAGAGTTTTTAGGAAATGTTTCTCATGAATTAAAAACACCATTATTTACGGTACAAGGCTATATCTTAACACTTATTGAAGGAGCTGCTGAGGATAAGGAAATTCGTGACAGGTATCTTGAAAGAGCCAATATTGGCGTTGAAAGACTGACTTCTATTGTAAAAGATTTGGATATGATTTCTAAGTTGGAAAGCAATGATTTAAACCTTGTTATCCAACCTTTCAACTGTATAGAAATGATTCAAAATGTGTTTGATCTTTTTGAAATGAAAGTCAAAAAGAAAAACATGACTTTACGCTTTGATAAATTTTATGAATTTCCAGAATATGTAGCTGGAGACGCAGCCAAAATCGAACAAGTTTTGATCAATTTAATTGTAAACTCTATCAAATACGGAAAAATTGGTGGAATTATTATGGTCAGTATAGAAGCTCAAGGATCAAATAAAATCTCCATCAAAGTTGCCGACAATGGTGAAGGCATCAAAAAAGAAAATATCAGTCGAATTTTTGAAAGATTTTACCGAGTAGATAAAAGTCGCTCTAGAGATCAAGGAGGTTCTGGTTTAGGACTTTCCATAGTAAAACATATTATAGAAGCTCATAAAGAAACCATTTCATTAGAAAGTGAATACGGAAAGGGAACTGAATTCTCTTTTACCTTAAAAAGAGCTTAAAACGATTTTTAAGCATTGTCTTAAACTTTTAAAACAGCGTTCTTAATGCTTTTGAGTTCAATCAAAACTGGGGAGAATCACCAGAAACAAACCCACTTACTGGGATTTAAAAACACCCAAATACTCCGCCTTTAGTTCTAACGGATACTCCTTTAAAAAACCTGAATAACCTTCAATCTCTTCCAAAACTGATAATTTAAAATCTTTTTGACAGCAGGAAGCAGCTATTTTTTCGTTTTTTAAATGTTTTGCCAAATATTCTTGTTCACATTGTCCTGGTGTTGGAATAAAAAATGCTTTCTTTTTCATTTTTGCCAAATCCATAATTGTACTGTAACCAGATCGTGAAATTACAAGTGAGCTACTGTTAATAGCCTTCTCCAGATCTTCTGTCAACATATAATTTACAATTTTCACATTAGAGTTTACAGTTGTTTTTTTCTCTCTCTCCAATACGCCACGAACTAATAAAACCTGACCTTTATACCCCTTAAATTCTACCAATAATTTATTTTCGAGTACTGTTCTTTGAGGTTCAGGGCCAGAAAGTAAAATCAAAATATCATATACCTTTGTCTTTTTCTCAAACTTCAAACGACTCAAATTTCCAATATATACAAACGGCTTATTTATTTTTTCAACAACAGAAAGTCTCCCTGCCAAATTGATTTTTTCACCGGTATCTGGGATCCAGCATACATCAAATTTAGAAAACATTTTTTGATGAACCCAAGTAGACAAAAAAGTAGTAAAACCAGATAAAACTTGTATTTGATGCGTAATATAAATTGTAGGTATTTCTTTATGATATACACCAAAACGATTGTCTGAAATAATCCCAACAATCTCTTCGCTCTTTATATAGTGATCTATTATAGCACGTTCTTTATAAACCGCTTTTCTTATTGAAAAAAAAGAAGCAGCCAATTTCCACTTTAAAAGGAATCCTTTTTTTGAATAGCGAATATTATAAGAAGGCAATTCAATTGTTTTTAATTCAGGAAATTCTTTTTTTAAAAACCCCAAGGCCACTCCATCACTTGCTAAAATAGGCTCATAATGATTGGCAACTAAAAACTGTATAATCGGTATACAACGTGAAGCATGTCCTAAGCCCCAATTTAATGGGGCGATTAAAACTTTCTTTTTTCCAACTCGTTGCATTGAAGTAGTTTTGTTATTTTAAATCAAAACCGATATCTTTTCTATAATTCATGCCTTCAAAAGAGACTTTGGCAATGTTTTCATAGGATTTCTTTAAAGCCTCCTCCATAGAGTCTCCTAAAGAAGTAAACGCCATTACACGTCCTCCGTTTGTAACAACATCTTCACCTGAAACTGTTGTCCCTGCATGAAATACAGTACTTCCTTTTACATTTTCTAAGCCCGTAATTATCTTTCCTTTTTCATAAGCTTCTGGGTATCCTCCGGCAACAGTCATAACAGTTGTAGCTGTTTGAGATGTCAATTCAAAAGACTTTTCATCCAAAGTTTGCGTTGCTACTCCTTCAAACAAATCTAATAAGTCAGATTGTATTCTCGGTATGACAACTTCTGTTTCTGGATCACCCATTCTTACATTGTATTCAATCACAAAAGGGTCTCCTGCAATATTCATCAATCCAATAAAAATAAATCCTCTGTAATCAATACCATCTTTTTGTAGACCTTCGATTGTTGGTATTACGACTCTTTCTTCAACCTTCGTTAAGAAATCAGCATCTGCAAAAGGAACTGGAGAAATAGCTCCCATACCTCCTGTATTTAAACCAACATCACCTTCTCCTATTCTTTTATAATCTTTTGCTGAAGGTAATACTTTGTAACTTTTACCGTCTGTCAATACAAAAACAGACAATTCAATACCGTCTAAAAACTCCTCAATCACAACTTTAGAAGATGCTACTCCAAACTTTTCATTTGCCAACATATCCTCCAACTCTGCTTTTGCTTCCTCCAAAGACTCCAAAATCAACACCCCTTTTCCTCCTGCCAAACCATCAGCCTTTAACACATAGGGTGGCTTTAAAGTTTCCAAAAATGTTTTTCCTTCTTGCAATGTTTCTGCAGTAAAGGCATCATATCCTGCTGTAGGGACACCATGTTTTTTCATGAATTTTTTAGAAAACTCCTTACTTCCTTCTAACTCTGCTCCGTCTTTTTTAGGTCCAACAACAGGAATATTTTTCAAATCCTCATCTTGTAAAAAGAAATCATGCACCCCAGCAACCAACGGGGCTTCGGGTCCAACAATTACCATTGTTATTTTATTCTCCAACACGGTTTTTTTCACAGCTTCAAAATCTACTGGATCAATTGCAACGTTAACTGCTATTTCTGCAGTACCAGCGTTACCTGGTGCAATAAAAAGTTTTGGTGATTTTTCACTTTGTGACAATTTTAATGCGAAAGCATGCTCTCTTCCTCCAGAGCCTAAAATAAGAATATTCATTTCGTTTGTTGTTGAATCATTTAATTATTTAACTATAAGCATTCATGTATTTGTTTTCCATTTCTTTACAAACAATTCCAGTAATACTCTTTTTATTTTCCTTTTCCCTTAAACACCACAACAATGGTATAAAGGATAATTTTTATATCAGTCCACAAAGATAAGTTATCTAAATAAATTAAATCATATCTTGCTCTTAATTTCATTTGCCCAATACTGTCTGCATATCCATAACGAATTTGCCCCAAAGAGGTAATACCAGGCCTTAAACTTTGTAGCAATTTGTACCTAGGTATATGACTAATAACAAGGTCTAAAAAATACTGTCTTTCTGGACGAGGTCCAACAACACTCATTTCTCCAATCAATACATTATAAAATTGAGGAAATTCATCTACTCTATATTTCCTTAAAAATTTACCAAATTTTGTAATTCGTATCGTTTCTTCATCTGACAATAAAGGATCGTTAACAGGAGGCATTCCTTTCATTGATCTAAACTTATAAATCTTAAACAAAACACCTTCTTTACCTACCCGTTCCTGAAGGTAAAAAGGGCGTTCACCGGTTGTAAGAAAAATTAACAAAGCAACAATTGGAACCATCCAAAAAAGAATGCCGATAATAATAAAAAGTGATAAAAGAATATCAAAACTCCTTTTTAACATAAAAAAACTAGCTATTAAATATTTGTTCTATTATCTTTTGTGTAATGGCATACGTTGGCTTTACTCCAGAAGTCCCCAAACCACCTGAGGCTAGTGTTCCACCTGTTTTTAATGGATTGTCTGATGCATAATATGCATATCTTACTTTTACTTTTTCAGAGATGTTTCCTCTTATTTTAGAAGCTGCTTGAATGGCTTTTTGATAATGGGCACCTTCCATTTCCAAACCTATCACGTTCCAAGTAGAATCA
>Ga0105356_10000464_pt1 | contig 38236 bp, 26 predicted proteins | sample GOMGulsemesocosm_3_FD_83502 | JGI IMG/M metagenome (GOLD analysis project Ga0105356, IMG submission 83502) | Methane-oxidizing microbial communities from mesocosms in the Gulf of Mexico - GOM9D Gulf of Mexico | ecosystem: Environmental > Aquatic > Marine > Cold seeps | place: Gulf of Mexico...
AAAACATGTGTTTTTACTGCTGATGACGGTTTTATAAAATTTTTAAACTGAAAAACGATGCTTAAAACAATTGCTAATACTGTAGGGATTAACTAGCAACACCACATACTTAGGGACTTGTGGTTCGTCTCTGTTGATTATATTCTGTACTTGAAATTTATGCGTTATCTCTAAAGTTTAAATTTTTTGTACCCAGTTTATAATCGTGTCTGTAGCTCTTTTATCGATGTTATAAATAACATTCGGTTGCAGAGCTCCTGCGGTTAAATAATGATTTAAATTGGTCATCACTTTAACCGTTATTAAGGGGTTGTTGTATTTTCTTAACAAGTTAATTTCGGACTTCGGATTTACAAACTGATCCTTTGTGCCGATAAGGTAAATTGTTGGAATTTGAAGTTGTTTGTAAACAGCTTCATAGTCTTGTTTAAAGAGGGTGATATGCGTATAACTCCAAAATTTAATATCTTTTAAGTTGAAGTTTTTTTTCTTTATGGCTTCAATTCCTTTGTTTCGTAAGGCTATATCACTTATGTTTTGATGTTTATAGGTATTGGTTATTTGCAGTAAAGTATCTAATAATGAAACCGTTTCTTTTTCTGTTTTATTAGTCACCTTGTACTGTGGTAATGTCTTTATTTGGTATTTTGACGCGTTTGAAAAATTCTTCACTGGAGAAGCAATCTGGATTAAGAAATCTACTTTAGTTGTAGAATTAAAGCTATTTTTCGTAGCAATTACAGAGGCCATACCACCTAAACTGTGACCTAAAATTCCTACCTCTATATTTTTGAATGCAGGCGTCGATTTTATCTGCTTTATGCAATAAGAAATATCATCAGTTAATCGATCTATTGCAGAAGTGTAGCTCCCTTGTGATTTCCCAACACCACGTTCGTCAAAACGATATACAGCAATGTTGTTTTTTAAAAAGGAAGCGGCTAATTTATAATGTGCATATCGTGTATCTTTTCCTGAGCCAGGAACAATAATTATGATTTTTTTGTAGGATTTTTTTGGACTAATTAACGTCCCAGATAGACGTATTCCGTCCGTGTGGTTAAAGAAGTTTAACTCTTGAAAGTTGTAGTTTTCTTTCCTTTGTATTTCTCTTTCATGAGAAAACATGATTTGACCATTTACGAATGTACACATCAAAAAGAGTGACATTACTATGATATTCTTCATAATAAAATAATATAATTACGTTTTTACACTGTTCTTATATCTTATTTAGGGTAAGGGTAGATATTTTAATTGATGAACTTTAAGGGAATTCATCTGATAAACCAGGGGTGTTTATCGTATCGTATTTAAGGGAGTAAAGGAACGTGAATTCCTTCATTAAATTCTTTGCAAAGATAGTGAAAAAATGAACATGTATACAGGTATTTATACCTGTTTTAAAACTTAACATTAAATTTACATTCAACAATTGTATTAAAATAAAAAGCGCTGTAGTTACAGCGCTTTTCTTTAATTAATTGTTTTCTCTAATCTGTCAATTTCTTTTTGCAACCGTTCTTCATAGGCGAATTTATGCTTTATGGAAGTTGCGATAGCAGTCTTAAATGTTGCTATGGCTTGCGGGATGTTATTATTTTTTTCATAGGATTTTGCTAAATTGTATTTTAGAAAAATATCGTAGTCATAGACTTCAACAGCCCTTTTTAAAATAGTAATAGCACTTTTATACTTCTTCTTTGAGCTTACATAATTGGATAGCATAACATAAGATTCTGCAGATTGTTTTGCTTCTAGACCGTATTTATCCATCATTTTTTGTTCATGTGCTAGAAACGCTTTGTCAGTATAGTTTTCTATTTGATTATCTGTATACAACATATCAGAAAAGATCCATTTCAAACCAAAATAAGTACCCAATAGCGGAGAAGACATATGCCCCTCATTTTTAAATTCGGTGTGTTTAAAACGAAGGTTTTTGGGTTTGTGTGCTTTTAATGAATCCACAAATTTTGACAATTCTTTACGCATTCCCCATGTAGCAGAAGATTCATCTGCACCAATACTAAAATAGAGCGCTTTTTCTAAATTCGGGTTTGCGGTAAAAAAGGTTCCAGATTTTTTAATAAATTCTTCTTCATTCCACCAAAATGAGGGACTCATTATTAAATGGGCATCAAACAAATCTGGTTTTTCAAGCAATGCATAAGCAGTAAATACCCCACCAAGAGAATGCCCTTCTAATATGGTAAATGGATGTGTTCTATAATTGTTCTTTACAAATGTCAATACTTCGGTTTCAATAAAATCTAAGTACTTAGGGCCATTACCACTTCCTGGATGCATTTTGCTTACAGTGGGGGTAAAGTCTTTTGTTCTGTTGGTGCTTTTAATTCCAACAACAATTAGTGGAGGAATGCTTCCTGTTCTTGTTAATAATTCAATAGATCCAATTGCATGTTTGATATTTTGTTTTCCATCTGTTAAGACCAATACCGGGTAATTTGATGTCGTTTTCTCATAGTCTTCAGGTAATGAAATTAAAATATCTCTGTCCTCATTTAAAATATTAGAACTGATTACATGTTTTGTGGCAATGCCAATTTGATGCGAGTCTTTTTCTAAAGTTGCGTTGTTTTGGCAACTAGAAATTATGGTTATGACAAGTGTTAATCTGAGTAATAATTTGTTCATTGTAGTTTTTTAAAAAAATAACCTCACATATATGTGAGGTTATTTAGAGATGTATTTTGTAGAATTACTTAGCTTTTCGCATATAAATATTGCCAGAAACTGTAATCATTTTTAGAACTACGTTACCGTTATTTACAGTTCCTCTAATTTTACTACTGTACGATTTATTCTCTTTGTAGCTTTTGTCAATTTTAAGATCAGAATAAATTGTTCCGGTGACGGTCTTCGCATTTATTTTTGCCTTGCTTACAGCAACATCTACATCTCCACTTACCGTTTTTAAATGCATTTCTCCAATGTATCTTTTAATTGTAATGTCACCAGAAATTAAGTCTGTAGTCAAATCTCCACTATAAGAAGCTGCTTCTAAACTACCAGAAATACTCTTTACTGTTAAGTTTGCATGTTTAGGAACATATACCACATAATTGATTTCAGTTGTATTGTGTTGATTCCAATTGCGTTTTCTTTTAAAGTAGTTTCCAAAATCAGAATAAACCTTCACTTGATTGCCGTTTTCTGAAGTTTTTAAGCTAAAATGTGTATTCCCTTCACCATTATTAAGATTAACGGTTGCTCTTACTTCAATTCTATTTTGATTCCATTGTTTTACTTCAATATTGTTTGCGAATTTAAAATGAACATATAGCTCTTGTTTTTTTGAAACTTTTACTGATTTTTCTACGTTGCGTTGTGCATTTACTGTTATAGTTACTAGTAGAATACAAATTAAATTGATGATTTTTTTCATGATGTTTTGGTTTGAATTTTGACAGTTTTATTCCAGGCTTCGATTATTTTTCGCTCCGAAACTAAATTATTTAGTATGTGTTTGTGCTTATTTTTTTCTTAAGTAAACGTTTCCAGTGGTTGACTTTAATGAGATTTGAACACCTCCATTATTTAACTTGGTAGAAATTTTTCTTGGATTTCCAACAGGATTTAATCCCTTACTTTTTTTAACTTCAAACTTAAAATCTGTGAAGACAGTTCCCATGGTTGTTTTTAATGATAAATTCGCTTTTGTAGTACTTGCTAAACTAACATCTACGTCTCCGGTTGCCGTACTTAAAGATATTGGGTTCGATTGATTTACTGTAGAGAAAATGGCCGTAATATTTCCTGTATTTGTTCTTACAGTTGCCGGTCCAGAAATATTTTTTAAATCGATATGACCAACATTCGTTTTGATTTCAATCTCAGAAGTGATTCCTTCCACTTTTGCATGACCGAGATTACCACAATTCAAATACACATCTATGCCTTTTGGAATTTGAATTTTAAACCCACTACGATGCATAAACGATTTTAAATCTTTTATGATTAACGTTGATCCGTCCTTTGTAACTTCTAGTCCAACACCTGTGTTGTCGTTTCCATTAGAATACAACGGTTTTAGCCCTTTTGCTTTGTCTTTTCTCGATTTTTTTCTATCAGCATGCTCAGTATCATACTGTTTTTTGTGAGAGCTATATTCGCTGCTGCCAGCATCGCTGTTTAGTATTAATTGATTCGAAGTTCCGGTTTTTAAATCAATGCTTGTATCGGTATATACTTTTATCTTTTTAATACCGGATAAAGAGTGTTTGTATGTTTCTTGTGCTTGTGCTATAAAGGTGCATAAGAATAGGAGTATTGTTATTTTTAAAGTCTTCATTTTTTTATGTTTTTTTACGAAATGTTGTTGTTAAATTAATTGTGCAATTCCAATATTCACTTGCGTTTTTAAATAATCTGGTGCTTCAGGTTGTTCCAATATTTTTTTCATTGGATCGAGCGCTCTTTTTTCCTGAATGTCCACCAAAATTTGAATCACTTCAATTTGAATACTAGGGTTTTTTTCTGTTGTTAATGTTTCAATTAAAGAAGTCCTCACCAACTCAGAATCTGTAAATTTTGAAAGTGCTTCTGCTGCAGACAGACGGACATTACTGTTAGAATCGTTTTGCATACGATCTATCAATGCTTCTAATATTTTTGTATCTGGTGTAGTAAATTCTTCTGTGTAATTCACCGCTTTTATTCTTTTGCTAGGGGATGAATTATCAATCATTGCTAGCATCATATTCTCTTTTAATTGCTTTTGTTCATTTTGAAACACAGTAATTTCTTGTTGCGTGTTTTGACTCTCTTGATAGCCACCAATTAAATAGCCAGTAAATAATATGGCTATACTAGCAGCTATTTGCAACATGTTTTTATAAGTGCTTTTCCTTGTAGGTTCTAGGCGTATAACCTTAGCCTGAGATTTCTTCTCATTTGCTAGCATCTCTTGAAAAGATACGTTTAAATTTGATGTTGGTTGTGCTATTGGTTCATTCGAAATAGCAGTAAATAAAGAATTTATTTCTTCTAAAGCGGTTTTACATGATGCGCAATTTTCGATATGATTTTGAATAGCATTTGCTTCTTCAATAGATAGGCTACCATCAATGTAATCTACGAGCTTGTTCTCTATATTTGTACAATTCATTAGGCTAATGTTTCAAAATAATTTGTTCTTAATTTTTGTACGATTCTATGAATCTTTGTTTTTACAGCGATGGTGTTACTTCCAACGATATCAGCTATTTGCTCATATTTAATTCCGTCAATTCTATTCATAACAATCAGCTCCTTGTCTTTATCATTTAAGCTATTTAAAACCTTCATTAAATGACTCACTTCTTCTTGTTTCTCAATCGTTTCTTCATCTAATTCACTACGTACATCATCTATATTTTCAAAAGGTTGCGTTTTTTTCTGTTCTTGATAATGATCATAAAATAAGTTTCTTGCTATTTTAAAAATCCAGGAAACAAATTTTCCTCCTTTATAAGAATGTTTATATTTAATCACTTTTAGAAAAACATTCTGTGTCAAATCTTCAGATACAGCCACATCTTTTACCTTTTGGTAATAAAAATTATACAAGCGAACATGATAGCGTTCAAAAATATAGGTCATTGCATCTAAGTTTCCTTTTGATACTGTATGCATTAATTCTTCGTCTGTTAATTGTTTCAAGTTGACGTTTTAATTAGTTTGTTAGTTATAATGAAGACCTGTGATTAATTGAAAGGTTACATTTTATAAATATTTTTTTTAGAAATCAATAAAAGCCCCTGAAATAGGAGCTTTTGGAGTATATTAATTTAAAAAAGGGCTATCCTCTATAAATTTTCTCATATAAATCTTTGTAAATTTCTTTAATGATCTTTCTTTTCATTTTCATCGTAGGGGTTAAGTGACCTCCATCTATTGACCATTCATCTGCAGTCAACTCAAATTTCTTTACAGTCTCCCATTTTCCAAATTTTTTATTACAGTCAATTACTTCTTCTTCTATACGTCTTATGACACGTTCATTAGAGGCAATTTCTTGATTTGTTTTAAAATGCAACCCATGCCTTTCTCCCCATTCTTTTAAAAACTCGAAGTTTGGTTGAATAAATGCAGCTGGCATCTTTTCGTTTTCTCCAATTACCATTACCTGTTCTATAAAACGTGATTGTTTCAATTGGTTTTCAATTAAAGCAGGGGCAACATATTTACCTCCAGAGGTTTTAAACATTTCTTTTTTACGATCTGTAATTTTTAAAAATCCATCTTTAGAAACTTCACCAATATCACCCGTATGAAAATAGTCCCCTGTCATCACACTAGCAGATTTTTCTGGGTCTTTATAATAGCCCAGCATAATGTTTGGACCTTTTACTAAAATTTCTCCGTCTTCTGCAATTTTAACGGCTACATTTTCAAGTATCCGACCAACAGTTCCAACTCTAAATCCACCATTTCTTTGATCGTTTACAGAAATTACTGGAGATGTTTCGGTCAATCCATAACCTTCCATAATTGGCATTTCTGCAGCAGCAAAAAAGCGTGTTAATCGAGGTTGTAATGCGGCAGACCCAGAAACCATTAGATCTAATTGGCCTCCCAAACCATCTTTTATTTTAGAGAAAATTAATTTACGGGCTAGACCTAATTTCTTTTCATACCACCATCCATTTGCACCATACGGTTCATATTGTAAACCAATATCAATTGCCCAATAAAATAATTTTTGTTTGATTCCTTTTAAGTCTGTTCCACGACCATAAATTTTATCAAAAACTTTTTCATACAATCTTGGAACAGCTGTCATTACGTGTGGCTGAACTTCCTTTAGATTATCACTCATTTTTTCAATAGATTCTGCAAAATGAATTTCTACACCACAATATTGGAATAAATACAAAATCATTCTTTCGAAAATATGACAAATAGGGAGAAAGCTTAACGCTTTTGTTTCTCCAAAACTTAAAGGAACTCTTTTCTCACTGGCCAACACATTAGAAACAATGTTTCCGTGAGAAAGCATTACACCTTTTGGCCTTCCTGTAGTTCCAGATGTGTATATTAAAGTTGCTAAGTCGTTTGTGTCTACGGCATCTTTGCATTTTTCTACTTCTTCTTGGTTGCTTTCATCTTTACCAAGTTGTAGTATTTCGTCCCAGTTATGTTCTCCTTTTATTTCATCAAAAGTATAAACACCTTTTAATTGTGTGTTTCCTTTAATTTGATTTAATTTTTCTAAAATAGTGTCATCTGAAGCAAAACAATAAATAGCACCCGAATGGTTTAAAACATATTCATAATCTTCTTTTGCTATGGTAGGGTATATAGGAACGTTTTGTGCACCTAATTGTAAGATACCAATATCCATTACATTCCATTCTGTTCTATTTGTTGTAGATATTACAGCAATTTTATCATCCTTTTTGATGCCCAATCTTAATAAGCCTCTACTAATTTGATTTGCTTGGTTGATGTATTCTTGGGTAGAAATTGAATTCCATTTTCCATCCTTGAAAGAGGTGAGAGATTTGTTTAAACTAAAGTTTTCTAATTGATAATAAGGAAACTCGAATAAACGCGTAATATTTGCAGACATAAATATAGTATTTGAATACTTGCAAAGTATGAAAAATAAGGCGGTTTCACAAGCTCGCTTTAAGTGACTATCCTTCTATGACTTATATATTTTTTGGAACAGAACTTGGTATTTTTCTTTGATAATTTTACGTCTCATTTTCATGGTTGGTGTTAAGTGACCAGCATCAATTGTCCATTCATCTGGGGTGATTTCAAATTTTTTGATTTGTTCCCATTGACCAAAATTTTTATTGTACCTGTCTATTTCTTCCTGTACTCTAAAAAGTAGTTTTACATCTGTAGAAACATCTTTAATTATATGATCGTGTCTTTTTGCCCATTCGGTAACAAAATCAAAATTTACTTGAATTAGTGCTGCTGGCATTTTCTGGCTTTCACCAATAATCATCACTTGTTCAATAAAACGAGATTGTTTTAAATCATTTTCTAACACGGCTGGTGCAATATACTTACCTCCAGAAGTTTTAAACATTTCTTTTTTTCGATCTGTAATTTTCAAAAAACCTTCGGCGTCTAATGTTCCAATATCTCCAGTATGTAAATACCCGTTTTGAAGGGTTTTTTTTGTGAGTTCTTCATTCTTGTAGTAGCCCATCATGGTATTTGATCCTTTGACCAGTATTTCACCATCTTGGGCTATTTTAACTTCAATTCCTTGCAGTACTTTACCAACAGTACCAACTTTTAATCCATTATTTCTTAAATCATTGATAGAAATACCAGGGGAAGTCTCTGTCATACCATAGCCTTCATAAATAGGCATTCCTGCGGCAGTAAAAATATTAATTAATTTTACTTGTAATGGAGCGCTTCCAGAAACCATAAACTTTAATTGCTCTCCTAAAGCCTCTTTCCATTTGCTGAAAATAAATTTTCGTGCAATGCTTAATTTTAAGTAATACCAAATACTATTTCTATGGTAGGGTTTGTAATTTTCACCAAGCTTTAAAGCCCAAAAGAACAGTCCTTTTTTCAGCCCCGTTAATTCATTTCCTTTAGCAACAATCTTATCAAATACTTTTTCTAGTAGTCGTGGCACTACCGGTATAAAATGTGGTTTTACCTCCTTTAAGTTATCACCAAGCGCATCTATAGATTCAGCAAAATATACTTCAAAACCCATAAAATGGTAGTAATAAGAAGCAAAACGTTCAAAAATATGGCTTATGGGCAAATAAGATAGAACTCTATACTTGTTGCCTGTTAAGTCTAAAGCTTTTGCACTTACTAGGGTATTTTGTACAATGTTTTTATGAGAAAGCATAACTCCTTTAGGAGTGCCAGTAGTTCCAGAAGTATAGATGATTGTTGCAAGGTCATTTTCTGAAACCTGCGCTTTTAAGGCATCCACTTTTGGTTGCGTATCCAGCGATTTTCCAAATTCTAAAAAGGTATTCCAATCTGTGTGCTTGTCAATTTCATCAAAGGTGAAAACACCTTGTAAGTTTGTGTTCTTTTTAACAGCAGTTACTTTTTTCAATAGCACTTTGTCCGAAACAAAGCAGTACAAAGCGTCTGAGTGATGTAAGATATATTGATAGTCTTTTTCAGATAATGTAGGGTATAAGGGAATGTTCTGTGCGCCTATTTGTAATATTCCAATATCTAAAGCATGCCATTCGGGCCTATTGTTAGAACTGATTACAGCAATTTTATCGTTTTTTTTAATACCTAAGCTTAATAATGCCCTGCTTACTGTATTTACTTCTTCTAAGAATACTTTTGTGGAAATAGAATTCCACTGTCCTTGTTTTTTAAAAGTATAACATTTTTTTTGAGGATATTGCCGTTCTTGATAATAGATAAAATCAAATAAACGCGTTAGTTGTTTGGTCATAAAATAAAGTTCAGGTATGACAATATACAGAAAAAGCATTAACTATTTAGTTAATGCTTTTTTAGTTCCTATAAAAGAGAACTATATAATAGACAAGGTTTGGGAAATAAATAACTGGCTTTTTGTGTTTAAAAAGCCAGTTTTTATAGAATAAGTAAGCCCCTAATCTTACTTGTTCAAAATTTCTCTCTCCTTTTCAATGGCTTGTTTAATATAGCGCAAGGTACTGTGGAAGAGAAATCCGAACAATAGGTATTTATACCTGTTTTTTGATTTTAGTTATACCTGAATTTTTTTCCGTTGATTCGTGTATATTTAGAATCTACTTCATATTCAACATGCATTCCGGTAACATTAAATTCTCCAGAAACTTTCGTGTATTTTAGGTCTAAATCTTCTTCAAAACGGGTTTTGTTAAAAGAGACTCCATTGTTGAATTCCGCATATTTGAATGTCGCTGTTTCTTTAAATATAGCATTCTCAAAACTTACATTTCTTTTAAATTTCGTATATTTAAATGTCGATGACTCTCCATAGAATGTATTTGAAAAACTTACAGTACTTTTAAAATTCGCCTTCTTAAATGTAGATTCTCCATTGAATTTAGAACCTGTGAAGTCGGCTTTCTCCTCAAAATCAGAATATTTAAAAAGGGCCATTTCTTTAAATGTACAATCTTTAAAAAGAACATCCCTTTCAAAGTTTGCTACAAAGGTGTATTGGGTGTTTTCTTCATGAATATAAGCAAATACATCATCTTCAAATGTGCAGTTTACAAATGAAATTTTAGAAGTAATTTGTTTTTTTATTTTATTATCTCCCCCTTGATTCCACCACCTTTTTTTCTTTTTAGGCAGTTTATCAGATTGTTCATCCATAAAGGTGAAATCTAAAACGCCAACGATTGTTGTGTTTTTATAAACAATATCCTTTCCATTTTTGATATCATTCATAAGCTTACTTGCATTCACTCTTGTTTGGGCAGTAAGTGATATTGTTATCAATAAACAGATACAAAATGCTGCTGTTTTTGTGCTATTTTTCATGTTGGATTCTTTTATATTCATACTAAAGACAGGGGTATTTTTGAATTGTTACAGTTTTAATTTATAAATGTAACAGTAAATGACGTTTCTCCTTTTTTTGATTTAAAACGAATTGAACCATTATGAGCTTCAATAATGCTCTTACTTAAAGTTAGGCCAATACCAGAGCCATCTTTTCTGGTTGTAAAATAAGGAACAAAAATAGTCTCTTTTATTTCTTTAGAAATGCCAATTCCGTTATCACCTATTTTTAGGTGAACTCGATTGATTTCTTGTGACAGTGTTATTGTTATTTGCGGGTTTTTAACACCTTCAAGTGCATAGATGCAGTTTGATAATAGGTTTATGAGTACTTGTTCTATTTGTTGTTTGTCTGCATTGATACCTATTTCGATTGAATTGTTAAATTTAATTTCAATTTTTTTAGAAGAAAATTCATGTTGAAAAAGTAATAAAGTATGATTAACAACATGTGTTAGATCTATTTTTTCTTTTTTCGGTAATGGCAGTTCTGCTAATTTTCTGTAGTTGTTTACAAACGATGTTAAGTGGTGGGAGCGGCGTTTTATAATTTTTAATCCTTGCGAGATTTCTAGAAATGACTCGTCATCAATTTCTTCCTGTAAAAGAGAATCTAAATTCTCAGCTAAGCTACTAATAGGAGTAATGGTATTTATTATTTCGTGAGACATTACGTTCATTAATTTGTACCACGCTTCCTTTTCTTTTTTATCAATTAATTGTTGAATTGTTTCTAGACTTACAATTAAATACTCATATTGGTTGGTTTGGGTAACTGAAGTTTTTAAGAAGAAATTTTCTTTGTTACCGTTTATATCTATGGTAATGGTATGTTTAACACTTTTCCATTTTGAAATATAACTTGATAAACTACCAATTTTTTCTTGAAGCAAATTCCAATTGTATAATTTCGGCGTTTTTAGAAAGTTTGTAAATGCACTATTTATTTGAAATATTTCAATTTTTTCATCAGTACTCTTCCTTAAAATAAGTATCCCGATCTCTAAACTTTCGATGATATTGGTAAGAATTAATGCTTCAGATGTCTTTAAGAGGCTTTTTTTTCTATGCTTCTCAAGCAGTAAAGCAGTTTTGTTTTGTATGGGGTTTCTTCTTTTATCTTTAGAAATCGTATACGAATAATCTTCATACAATAAGCAATCTAAAGATTTTTCGATGTCAATAAATTGTTTTGATATATAATCTACAAACAAGAATACTTGAAAAACAAAAATGAATGATACTCCAATAGAATTTGCGATATATCCTTTAGAGTAGGTAAAGAAAACAAGAATACCATTGACTACAATGAATAGTATTCTTATAATAATTTGCGTTAATTGCTGTGTTCCCATTTATAGTTGATGTTTTTCCAATCGTCTATATAAAGCAGTTCTGTTGATTCCTAAATCTTTTGCTGCTCTAGAAACATTACCTTGATGTTTTTGTAAAGCTTGCTCAATTAATAGTTTTTCTGTTTCGTCTAAATTCAAATTTTTGGCTAATGGAGTTTCTGCTTTTTTAGCAGAGAAATGCAAGTCTTCTAACTGAATTTCAGTGTTATCAGTAACAATCACGGCACGCTCTACAATGTGTTCGATTTCTCTAATATTTCCAGGCCAATGATAGTTTTTTAATCCGCTAATAGCTTGCTTGCTAAAACCGTTTATTTTTTTTCGGTATTTATGATTGAGTATTACCAAGAAATGATTGGCAAGTAATTCTATATCTCCAATTCGGTCTCGTAGCGGTGGTAAGTTCAATTCAATTGTATTTATTCTAAACAATAAATCTTGACGAAACTTTTGTTCATCTACCATTTGATGAATGTCTGCATTTGTGGCACAAATAATTCGCACATCAATAGCACGTTCCTTTCCCTCACCCAAACGAGTTACTTTTCTATTTTGAACTACTGTTAATAATTTTGATTGTAAGTGTAAGGGTAAATTTCCAATTTCATCTAAAAAAATAGTGCCTCCTTTTGCCAACTCAAACCGACCAATTGTGTCTTTATGTGCATCTGTGAATGCTCCCTTTACGTAGCCAAATAATTCACTTTCAAATAAATTCTCATTTAAGGAGCCTAAATCAACATGAATAAAAGGATGATTCTTACGCTCTGATTTTAAATGGACTTCTTTGGCAAAAACATATTTCCCTGTTCCGTTTTCCCCCAAAATTAAAATTGTGGCATCGGTAGGAGCCACCTTTTGAGCTAAAGTTACAGCAGATTGCATTGCGGGGGAAGTTCCGATAATATGTTCCGTTTGACTGTGGAACTGTTGGTCATTTAATTGTTGAACTGTTTCTAATTGTGTATTTTTTCTTTTTGAGCGAGCCAATTCAACAGCCGCATTTACAACACCATATAACTTTTCTGAATTCCAGGGTTTTAGAATAAAATCAGCTGCACCATTTTTAATCGCTTCAACCGCTAATTTGACATTACCAAATGCAGTCATCAAGATTACTGTAGTTTCTGGGCTAACTTCTTTAATGTGATTTAACCAATACAAACCTTCTTTACCATCTTCGTACCCAATTCTATAATTCATGTCCAATAAAACGACATCAATCGTTTGTTCGGTTAAATGATTACTAATCTTCTTCGGGTTATTAGAAGTGATAATTTCAGTAAAATATTTTTTCAAACTTATTCTAGCTGAAAACAAAATATCGTCGTCATCATCTACAATTAATATAGTAGCTTCTTTTTTTCTCATAGTACATAGGTAGATAATTGTTTGTATACGAACAAGTGATTGTTCGTATACGAACACATTAAAAACAGTATAAAACGCCAAGCAACTGAATATCAATATGTTGTGAGTTTGTTTTTTTGTTGGCACATTTATGGACTTAGATATACCAAACGAACAGAAATTAAAATGGACAAACAAATACAAACTAAAAACAAAACAACAAAAAAGATGTTAATATGGGGCCTACCGATAGTACTATTAACAAGTATTTTTTTAATGAATTTAACCCATAAAAAACAAGTTAATATAGCCAAAGATACCTTAAGTATAAGAGAAGTTATTAGTGGAGATTTTGAAGATGTTATTTTATTTAACAGCAGGGTGGAGCCTAAAACGACAGTATTACTAAATGTAATTCAGGGAGGTTCGGTTTCTGAAATTTTTGTTGAAAGTGGGCAAATGGTAAAAAAAGGAACTCCGTTATTAAAAGTATATAACCCAAACGCAGAACTGAATTACTTGACACAAGAAACTGCCATGATTGAGCAGATAAATAATTTACGAAACTTACGTGTTAGTATTAAAAATCAACAGCTAAGTTTGGATCAACAATTATTAAGTATTCAAAACGATTTTAGAAATGCAAAACGTGAATATGATTTGGACAAAAAATTGTTTGGTAAAGGAATAATTGCAAAAAATAATTACCAAAAAACGGAACAGGAATATACCTTTCAAAAAGAAAGAAATAGTGTCATAAAGAAAAGTGTTTCCGAAGAAAAAAAGAGCAGAGATGTGCAGTTATCACGGATTAATACATCGTTATCTAATATGGAAAAAAGCATCGAACTATTGCGTAAAAATAAAGAAAACTTTACTGTTAAAGCGCCGGTTGATGGTTTGTTGTCGTCTTTTAATCCGATATTGGGAGAAAATTATAATCAAGGTCAACCAATTGGGAAAATGGATGTGTTAGACGGGTTTAAGCTTGTTGCAAACGTTGATGAGTATTATATATCTAAGCTTAAAGAAGGTGTTAATGGGAGTGTTGCTGTGAATGGAGAAAATTATGAAATTTCTATCTCTAAAATTTATCCTGAAGTTGTTAATGGACAGTTTGACGTTGAATTATTATTTGCGAATGGGCATGTATCTAAACATATAAAAAGGGGAATGTCTTTAAAAAGTAAAGTTTTTTTGTCGGGCAAAACAAAAGCCTTGTTAATCTCTAAAGGATTGTTTTATCAAAGCACAAATGGGAATTGGATCTTTGTATTGAACTCGGATAATAAAGCGGTAAAAAGAAGTATTAAAATAGGTAGATCAAACCCTTTTTATTACGAAGTTTTAGAGGGATTACAGGAAGGAGATAAAGTAGTAACATCTAGCTATGATGATTATAAAGATGTTGTAGAAATAAATATTAAGCAGTAAAAAAGGAATTGAATTTCAAGTATAGTTTTAAAAAAACACATTAAAATGATAAAAATAACAGATTTAATAAAGGTATATAGAACAGAAGAAGTTGAAACAACTGCTTTAAATAAATTAAGTTTAGAAGTCAAGCAAGGTGAGTTTGTCTCAATTATGGGAGCGTCGGGTTGTGGGAAATCTACTTTATTAAATATTATTGGTTTATTAGATGCACCAAATGATGGGAGCTATCTTTTTGATGAAACAGAAGTTTCAAGATTCAACGAAAAACAACGGGCTGGTTTGCGAAAGTCAACTATTGGTTTTGTGTTTCAAAACTTTAATTTAATAGATGAACTTTCTGTGTATGAAAATGTTGAATTGCCGTTAATTTTCAATAAAGTAAAATCATCTGAGAGAAAACAACGTGTTACAGAAATTTTAGAACGCATAGGTATTGCACACAGAGCAAAACACTTTCCATTGCAATTATCAGGAGGACAACAGCAAAGAGTTGCCGTTGCAAGAGCTTTGGTAACCAATCCTAAATTAATTTTGGCTGATGAACCAACCGGGAACTTAGATAGCAAAAGTGGAAATGATGTAATGGAATTGTTAACAGAATTACATGCTACCGGAGCAACAATAATTATGGTGACGCATTCTTCTTATGACGCTCAATTTTCATCAAGAATTATTACTTTGAAAGATGGAGAAGTAATTTCTCAAAATGAGAATGCTCATAATGTAGATGTTTTAATTCAATAATAGATAAAAGAATAAGAAATTATGATTCAAACATGGTTTAAAATATTTTTCAGAAATAGTCAAAAAAATTGGCTAAATATGTTCGTTAACATTCTTGGATTAACCTTAGGATTTGCGGGTTTATTAATTGTGTTGTTGTATTTAAATGATGAACAAAGCTACAATGCTAACAATCCTAATAAAGAGGAGGTATTTAGGGTACTTCATAAAATGCCTAACGGAGTTCTTGGGTTTCATAGCATACCTGTAGAAGGACCTAAATACAAAGAAGGCATTCCCGAAATTACAGACCACTATATAAGTAGTGTTTGGTACGCTGCGACTTTGGTAAAAGCTGATGGTAAAGAGTTGTTTACTGAGGGTATTTTACAAGGAGAACCTAACTTTTTTGATTTTTTCCCTTTTCAAATTATTGAAGGCAGTGCAAAAACGTTTCAGGAAACAAGAAATCATATTGCTATCTCTCAAGAGCAGGCAACCGTATTTTTTGGAAATGAGTCGGCAATAGGCAAGACGTTATCGTTTTCTAATAGAACATTTATTGTGACTACAGTATATAAAATTGTTGGCAAACATTATTTTATGCCAACAATAATTATACAGTATAATAAACAACCAGAAGGGCGAGATTGGGCAAATGATTTTCGAGTTAATTTATTTGTGAAAACAACAAAAGGGGCCAATATTAAAAATATTACGGAAAAAGCTGAAGCTGTTTGGTATCAAAATCACGTTTTGCCAGGTTCTGATAAAGAGGGGGTTACCCCAGATGAGTTTGTAAAAGAACATGAAATAATACCTGTTTTGGAATCAATTAAAGACATTCGATTAAAAGCAATTACAGGAGCTGGACCAGAAGGGAAAGGGAATTATCAATTGATTCTTATTATGTTGTTCTTATCTATTTTATTAATTATAATTTCTTGTGTAAATTTCATCAATCTATCTATTGCTTCAGCAACGCAAAGAGGAAAAGAAGTAGGGGTTAAGAAAACCTTAGGAATGTCTAAAATGACCTTGACAAGACACTATGCCTTAGAAATCGTTTTACAAGGAGCTATTGCTTTTGTATTTTCTATATTATTAGTAGAACTAATATTACCTTCTTTTAATGACTTTATGAACAAAGATATTTCCATATTAGAAATAGCACTATTAGTTAAGGTTGGTTTTTTAGCAATTATTGTCTCGCTAATTATAGGAAGTATTCCAGCAGTCTATCTATCAAAATTTAAAACTATAGAAGTGTTAAAAGGAAACGTATCAAGAAGTGGAAAAGGCGTTTTTGGTAGAAATATAATGCTAGGAATTCAGTTTTTAATTTCTGGGTTTTTCTTAACAGGTGCTATTATCATTAACAAACAAGTAACTTATATGATGGATAAAGATTTAGGTTTTAATGGAGAACAAGTACTGATGATTCCTATGAATAAATCTAAAGATAAATTTAAAAACTATTTATTGGCAAAAAAGGAACTCATTAAGCATCCAAATATTGAAGCAGTTACAAGTAATCTTTCTATAATTGGAGGAGGAATGGGTATGGGTGCTACTGTGAATTATAAAGATATTTCGGTGAGAGCTGCTGTAGATGCAATAGATTATAATTTTTTAGATGTAATGGATGTTAAAATTATAAAAGGAAGAGTTTTTAAAGAAAAACTAGCATCTGACACCATTGATAAGGTGTTAATTAACGAGACCCTGGCCAAAGCATTGCATATTTATGACAACCCCATGGGAGAAAAAATTAAAACGCGTTTTGGAGAAGGAATTGTTATAGGAATGGTAAAAGACTATAATGTTATCGGATTGGATGGTGACATATCTCCGACTGTATTTATGCATTGGAATACTGTTCGTTGGATGAGGAGTTTGCTTCCAATGATTCAGGTTAAAATTAAACCTACTAACGTAAAGGAAACCTTAGAGTTTTTAGAAGGTTATTGGAAAGAAAACATAGAACAAGGCTATCCATTTACTGCTAGTTTTGTAAACAAACGTTTTGCAAAAACATATGAGAAGTATCAAAATCAAAGAACCTTATTTTTTATATTAACAGGTGTTGTTATTTTAATGTCCTTATTGGGGTTGTTTGCCTTAGCAACATTAACTATTCAGCAACGTTTAAAAGAAGTTGCTATTCGAAAGACACTAGGTTCATCTGTAAAAGATATTATGTTTGAGCTCATAAAAAGCTTTTTAAGGATTACGTTGATTGCTTCTGTAATTTTAATACCAATAGCTTATTATTTCATACAGAGTTGGTTGGAGAATTTTGTGTACAGAATTGATATGCCAGTAGTGCCTTTTATTATTACGCCAATTATATTAACCATACTCGTATTTATTATTGTTGGGTTGAAAGCGTTTAATGCGACTAAAATTGATTTAATTAAATACTTGAAATATGAGTAGGAAAGTGTAAATTATGATATAAAAAAACAGCTTTTGATTTATTTCAAAAGCTGTTTTTAGTGTATAGAGTAAATCGTTTATTTTTTGGTTTCAACCTTCTTTTTTTTAGATCTTTTTTCTCTAAATGTACCTGCAAAAAGAAGTCCACCAATTATTCCCATGAGTATAAAAGCAACCTGTTCAAATAAGTTTCCAGAACCTGAGGTAGTAGATGGATTAAAAAAGGAGCTACTTAAACCCATAAAAGATTTACTTCCTGGAACAAGCATTACAATTCCTTGAATTAAATAAACTGTTTTTGGCGTTTTGGAAATTAGCCCAAATATACGGCTCATTCCAACGACAATTAAAGTACCAATGAAAGTACTTACCAAAATTCCATACCCTGAAAATAATACGGTCATAAAAAAGGCTATAACCCCTGTTAATACTCCAAAAATAATGTCTTTTTTTCGTACTTGAAATATGGGTAGCAGCGTAATTGATAATATAGGAACCGCTAAAAATATAGTCCATTTTGGCATTTCAGATACATGATGTGTTACATCAATATCAACCAAAGAGGTCATCAAAGCTAAACCAAGTAATACCCCAAAAAACTGTTTAAATAGCGAAATAATTGAATCGAAAAGTTTTGCGCCTCCAGAAACCAAGCTTTTAGAAGTTATTTCTTCTAGGGCAGTTGTAATTGCTAATCCCGGAATAAAAATAATGATAGAAGCTAATATGGTTAAGCCTAAATTAAAATTTGGAAAAATTAATGTCAAAGAGCAACAGATAATGGTTGCAACTAAAGCACTTAAAGATTCAAATACGTTTTCTAAATAGTTAGATTTACTTGTTAAGTATACTAAAAGATAAATAAATGCTCCTAATAGTAATGAAAATAAAAAAGAGACTAAATTAGTACCTATCAATATACTAAAACTACCAGCAGAAAAAGCATATGCCAAGGTTAAGCGGTAGTGATTTATTATCTTGGTTTTTGCATGAATAATATTCAGTTCTTCATGTATTTGGCTATTGTTAATTTTAGAATCAATTACCTTATTAGTCAATTCTGCAATTCTAGAATAAGCACCTAAATTTAAAGAACCAGGTAGCACACATTCAACATAATTATAAGATTTTTCATCTTCATAAAAAACATAACTTATCCATGTTGGAGAGTCCATAAAACTACCAGTAATACCTTGTTTTTTTGCAACTTCTGTTAAGTGTGATTGAATTTTATAGGAAGGAATACCATAGACATGCAACGCTTTTCCTAATGCAACTATAAATTGATATTTTTCAGGAATTTTCATTTATGGGTATTAAATAGTTCTATTTTATTGAGTATTAGAGCAAAAAAAGAGGGCTTTTTTAAAAAGCCCTCTTGTATATATATATTTTAGGGCAAAAATTATTTTGTCAACCAATTCTTAGCATTTGTAAATGCTTCTAACCATGGAGAAACTTCATCTTTTCTTCCTGCTGGGTAGTTTGCCCAATTCCATTGAAAAGTTGAACGTTCAATATGTGGCATCATTACCAAATGTCTACCAGTTGCATCACATAACATAGCAGTGTTGTAGTCAGAACCATTCGGGTTTGAAGGATATGAATCATAACCATACTTAGCAACAATATTGTAATTATCCTCAGACATTGGTAAGTTAAACTTCCCTTCTCCATGAGAGATCCAAACACCTAATGTACTTCCTGCTAAGCTAGAAAGCATAACAGAGTTGTTTTCTTGAACAGCAACAGAGGTAAAGGCACTTTCGTGCTTTTGAGAGCTATTATGATGTAATTTTCCATGAACTTTATGATCTGGGTTAATCAACTCTAATTCCATCCATAATTGTGCACCATTACAAATACCAACTGATAACGTATCTTCTCTTTTAAAGAAGTTTTTCAATGCTGTATTTGCTTTTTCATTGTATAAAAATGCGCCAGCCCAACCTTTTGCAGAGCCCAATACATCAGAGTTAGAAAACCCTCCAACAGTACCAATAAACTGAATGTCTTCTAAATTTTCACGACCCGTTATTAAATCGGTCATGTGTACATCTTTTACATCAAAACCAGCTAAGTACATGGCATTTGCCATTTCACGCTCAGAATTAGAACCTTTTTCACGAATAATGGCGGCTTTAGGTCTTGGTTTAGAAGCATCAATCACTGGAAGTTTTCCTGTGAAATTACTAGGAAATGTATAGTGTAATGATTGATTTTTATAATTATCGAATCGATCTTTGGCTAAATTATTAGCCGTTTGTTTTTGATCTAATAAATACGAAGTTTTGTACCAAACATCTCTCATTTCAGAAACATCAAAAGAGAAGGTATCTTCATTATTTTTAATAGTTACTTTTTCTGAATCATTAACAGTTCCAATATTGAAAAATTCAATATTATTTTCTGCTAAAATTGTTTCAACAGAAGAATCTGCTTGAAAAACAATTCCTGCGTTTTCAGAAAATAATACTTTTATTGAATCTTCTTCATTTAATACAGAGATATCAAAATCAGCACCTAAATTACGATCCGCAAAACACATTTCTAATAAAGTGGTAATCAATCCGCCAGAAGCAACATCGTGACCAGCAGAAATTTTATCTCCTTTAATTAAATTCTGAATTGTATTAAATGTGTTTTTTAAGAAACTAGCACTTGTAACATCTGGAGCCTTATTTCCAATCGCATTTAATGACTGATAAAAAGAACTACCTCCTAAATTAAAATCGTCTTGAGAGATATTAATATAATAAATATTATTTCCGTTTTGTTGTAAAACAGGTTCAACAACTTTGCTGATTTCATTACAATTTGCAGCAGCAGAAATAATAACTGTTCCTGGAGAAATTACTTCTCCATCAGGGTATTTCTGCTTCATAGAAAGAGAATCTTTTCCTGTGGGAACATTAATTCCTAAATCTATTGAAAACTCAGATATTGCTTTCACTGCTTTGTATAAACGAGCATCTTCGCCGTCATTTTTACATGGCCACATCCAGTTAGCAGAGAGCGACACGCTCTTTAGGTTGTCTTTTAATGGTGCCCAAATGATATTTGTTAAAGATTCTGTAATTGAATTTCTACTTCCTGCTTCTGGATGGATTAATCCCGAAATAGGAGAGTGGCCAATAGAAGTTGCAATTCCTTCTTTTCCATTATAATCTAATGCCATAACACCAACATTATTCAATGGAATTTGTAACGAACCGGCACATTGTTGTTTGGCAACTTTACCACCCACACAACGATCTACTTTATTGGTTAACCAATCTTTACATGCCACTGCTTCTAGCTGTAACACTTGCTTTAAATAGATCTCTAAGTTCTTTGTTTTGTATCTTGGGTTTTTGTAATTTCTTACTATAGTTGTATCAGTCAAAACAGTTTTTGGAGAACTACCAAACATGTCTTCTAAGGCTAAGTCCATTGGTTTATCACCTTTGGTTTTAGATTCAAAAGTAAAACGATCATCGGTTGTAACATTACCAACAGTATACATAGGAGAACGTTCTCGTTCTGCTATTTTTTGTAGGGTATCTATGTGTTTTTCTGCGATAACCAATCCCATTCTTTCTTGAGACTCGTTCCCAATAATTTCTTTTGCTGATAATGTTGGATCTCCAACAGGTAGTTTATCTAAATCAATTTTCCCTCCGGTATCTTCAACCAATTCTGATAAACAGTTTAAGTGTCCACCTGCACCATGATCATGAATAGAAACAATGAAATTTTCTTCACTTTCTATCATTCCACGAACTGCATTAGCAGCACGTTTTTGCATTTCTGGATTTGAACGTTGTACGGCATTTAATTCTATTCCCGAAGCAAATTCTCCAGTATCAGCAGATGAAACCGCAGCTCCACCCATTCCAATTCTATAGTTTTCTCCACCAAGGATTACTATTTTATCACCCTCTTTTGGGGTGTCTTTTAATGCTTGCTCTGCTTTTCCATATCCAATTCCTCCAGCTTGCATGATTACTTTATCAAAGCCTAGTTTTCTTGCTTTTGCGGTGCTTGATGAAGAGTTCTCTTCATGTTCAAAAGTTAAGACTGAACCACAAATTAAAGGTTGTCCAAATTTATTTCCAAAATCTGAAGCTCCATTTGAAGCTTTTATCAAGATATCCATTGGTGTTTGATACAACCAATCTCTAGCTTCAAATTTTTGTTCCCAAGGTCTCTTTTCTTCCAAACGAGAATATGAAGTCATATAGACCGCTGTTCCTGCTAAAGGTAACGAACCTTTTCCTCCAGCGAGTCTATCTCTAATTTCTCCTCCTGACCCAGTTGCTGCACCATTAAATGGTTCTACAGTTGTAGGGAAGTTATGAGTTTCTGCTTTAATTGAAATTACAGAATTAAAATCTTCTGTTTGATAAAAATCTGGTTTGTCTGCTGTTTTTGGAGCAAACTGGGCTACTGTTGGTCCTTTTATAAAGGCAACATTATCTTTGTATGCAGAAACAATATCATTTGGATGTTGTTTTGACGTTTCTTTTATCAGCTTGAAAAGCGATGTTGGTTGCTCTTCACCATCAATAATAAAAGTTCCGTTAAATATTTTATGTCTACAGTGTTCTGAATTTACTTGGCTAAATCCAAATACTTCAGAGTCTGTTAGCTTTCGCCCAATTTTAGTAGCCACACTTTCTAAGTATTCAACTTCTTCGCTGCTTAAAGACAGTCCTTCTTGTTGATTATAAGCCGCAATATCTTGGATATCTAAAATTGGTTCTGGTTGAATATCAATCGTAAAACTATCTTGATCCAATCCATTAAATTTTTCAGAAATCATTGGGTCAAAATCGGAAGATTCATCGGTAGAAGCATCAAATTCTTCAATCCTGATAATTCCATCAATACCCATGTTTTGAGTAATCTCAACAGCATTGGTACTCCATGGAGTAATCATTGCCGCACGAGGTCCAATAAAAAAAACGTCTATAGACGTCGCATTTATTTTGGGTTGATTGCCAAAAAGCCAGATTAACTTTGTCGTGTTTTCGGCAGATAATTCTTTTACTGTTTGAACAGCAAAAATTTTGCTGTCTTGGTTTCCAAAGAAATGAATCATTTATAGTGTGTTTGTGTGTTGTTTTGTAAAATGCAAATTTACTTTTTTCTATTGAATTATGTAAAAAAAAAAAGCGGCAAAATTTTGCCGCTTTTTTAGTCTCTTTATAACGTCTTTTCTAATAATGCCATATAAAATCCGTCGTAACCAGATTCAGATGCCAATACTTTTTTGTCTTTAATAAATGTAAAATCTTTTCCCGCTTCAGAAGCTAAAAAAGCTTTTACTTGATTTTGATTTTCAGATGGTAAAACAGAACAGGTAGCATATACCATTTTTCCACCATTTTTTACCATTTTGGAATAACTTTGCAATATCTCCTGTTGTATTTTTTTGATGTTATCAATAAACTCAGGTTGCAATTTCCATTTAGAATCTGGGTTTCTACGCAAAACTCCAATTCCAGAACACGGAGCGTCAATTAACACTCTGTCTGCTTTGTTGTGTAGTTTTTTTATTACTTTGGTTGAGTTGATCTCTCTCAAGTCTATGTTGTGCGCTTTATTTCTTTTTGCTCTAACTTTTAATTTCCTCAATTTGCTTTCGTAAATATCCATTGCAATAATCTGTCCTTTGTTTTCCATTAAGGCAGATAAATGCAATGTTTTTCCTCCCGCTCCAGCACAGGTATCTACAACCTTCATTCCTGGGCTAACTTCTAAGTAGGATGCTACTAATTGAGAGGATGCATCTTGAACTTCAAAATATCCTTTTTTAAAGGCTTCAGTTCTAAAAACATTTGCTCTTTCTACTAATTTAATAGCATCTGGGTGATTTGGTAATTCTACCGCTTGAATTTCTTCTTTGGCCAGATCTTTTAGTAATTGATCTCTTGTAATATTTAATGTATTTACTCTTAATACCACGTCAGCTTGTTTGTTCAACGCAGCCATTTCAGTAGTCCATGTTGCTTCACCTAATTCAGAAACACACAATTCATCCATCCAATCTGGAATAGACTCTCTAAATTTTCTAATTTTAGATAATTCATCAAATTTTCCTTTAATCCTTCTAGTCGGAGTAGGTTCTATTTGGTTCCAGTCTGGCAATGCAATTCCTTTCAAAACACACCAAACAGAGAACATTCTCCATAAGTTTGGTCTATCAAAAGGTTCGTTTACTTCAGCAATTTCGGCATATAAACGTTTCCAGCGTACAATTTCATAAATAGTTTCTGCGACAAATTTACGATCTCTGCTTCCCCAACGTTTATCTCTTTTTAAAGCCTTTTCTACAGCTTTACCTGCATATTCGCCTTCGTTAAAGATATCTCTAATGCTATCAATTACAGCATATGTTAAATTTCTATGTAGTCTCATTTACTATTATTTAGCTTAGAAATGTGTTTTTTCTAAGGACTTGCAAATGTAAGAATAAAGATGCGTTTAATTTTTCTTTTTGGTGAAATCTGTGAAAATTACTTTTCTACGTTTTTCTATGATATAAAAAGAGACATAAACACCATCTTGCGTATTTTTAAGCTTTAAAGGAATATTATTTCTAGTTACTTTTAGATGTCCATTTAAAATTGCTTCGTCCATGGTAATTATGTAATCTCCAAACGGTAAGTAAAATTCAAACCTCCCTTGGCTATTGGTTAAAGAGTTGTAAATTTTATCTCCTTTGGTTGCACTAATTTTTATTCTTGATAAGTCTGTAGGCTTGTCATCGGTAACAGCAATTTTTTGTCTGTCTAAAACAACATCACCATATACTTTGATTCCTCTTACAAAAGGAACATATTTTATATCGTCATTTTCAATGATGATTGTAGGTTCTACATTAGGAAACCAACCATTTAATCTCTCCAAAGAAAAGGCGTCGAATTCATATTCGTTTTTTAAGATGTTTTTAATAACGGCAACGCCATCAATATTGGTTAAAACTTCTTTCTTACCAACTTTAACAACTACGTTTTCTAAAGAAGTCTCTTCACTTTCTTTAATCCCATTTCCATTTAAATCTAAGAAGGCTACAAAGTTTCCAGTAGCAGCTGTTTTATCTACAAAAGGAATTGGAATTCCAAAATCTTTCTTCAAACTAAAGTTTAAATTAAAACTGCTATTGTTAGCCTGGTTAAGGCCGTTGAATTGGTTTCCAGCTTGGTTGTCAAGATTGTCAAAAACAGAGCTGAAATCACTTGTTGTAAAGGTGTAGTTGGCACTCATACCAAATCTCCATCCCGTTTTATTAAAGTAATATACAGTAGGGTAGATGCCTAGGGTATGGTTGCTAAATACATTATTATAACTATACACTGCGTTCGATTCAATAATCACATGCCTGTTAGGAAATAGGTATTGATTTTGAGCCGAGATTCTTAGGGATTGTGGTGTGATAAAGTCATTTAAAGTTTGCTGAGAGGTTAAAGTAGAAAAAGCACCCAAATTGTATTTTGCATTAATATTCCAGGTTCTAAATCGTGTTAAAGAAGACAATTCGAAATTGAAATAATCTTTACTTTCGATATTGTTTAGTTCAGGTTTTGTGTATCCGGCTTTTAAATAAATTGAGCTTACAAAGTTTTTATTATAATTGTACGTAGAATACCTGAAAGTAAGCCCTCTGTTATAAAGAATACTATTTGGGTAATTTTTGTATTCATAGAAAAGACCTGTTTGATAATTTCCTGAGCCTACTTTTGAGTTAAATACGATATTATTAAAAAAGGTTTTTTGAGAGTAATTTGATTGCCCTGTAAATACATTATAATTAGACGACTGTTGGTAATTGTTGGATAAAAACACATTCCAAGTATCGTTAATTTTATAAGTAACACGCTGGTTTGCATATAGTCTGTCAAAATTACTACTACTAAAATTCTTGTCGTTATATCGTGTGCTAAAGTTGTATCGCAAACGTTTTTTCAAGAAATTACTAGTGTAACCACCTCCAATCAACAAGCCATTTGCTTTGTAATAAGCGGGTTGGTTTTGTTGACTTTTATTTGTAATTGTACCTGTGAACGAAAGATTGTGTTTTTTACGAATACGAATCCTTGGGCTGAAGGATATAACATTAACAACTTTATCAGAAATACTATTTATAGATCTTCCAATCTGAGTTTTTAATCGAATATTTTCATTGTAAATGAACTTGTGCCATGCACCAAAGCTAATGATGCTATTGGAAGCTACAAAACCACCTGAATTTGTGTAAAACGCACCAACTTCGTGTTGGTCATTGATTTTGTAAGATCCTTTAATTCCTTTTCCAGAACTAGATACACCAATAATATTCCCACTTATTTGTCCAACTTCAATCGATTTTTTTTCGTCGAAATATCCAACATACCAAGGCGTATTTTTAAAAATGTTGTTGGTGTAATAAGCATTACTGTAACTAATGTCAGTAGAATATAATAGGTTAGAAGATTCGCTAAACTGTTTAAAACCTCTAAGGCTCATCGATAAAAACGACCTGTCGTCCAATATATTTTGTGCACTCAATCGAACGGTTAGCGGGAAATAAGGGTATCCGTATGGGTTTGCTTTTGTTTCGTTTGGTAACTTAATAAAGCTTACTCGGGTTCTTTTTTGTAATCCATTTTGCCCGATCCTAGGTTCGCTAGTATTAATGATTAAATTATGAGTTTTTTTCGTTACTACTTTGGAAGGATTGTAACTTTCTTGAGAGACTCTTCTATAGTTTCTCTTATTCATATCTTTAAAATTGACGATATAATCAAATTCTTTTCTGTCTCCTCTTTCTAAAGAAAAGGTGGTATTTGGCTGTTTGATAATTTTCCCAAGGGTATCTGAAAGATACAAGTCTTTTTTAGGGATTGTATAGTTTACAAATAAATCTTGTTTGTAGTTTCCAGAATTATGTACGTGAAACTTGAAACGTTTTTCATTTTCGCCGTTCTTTAAATACATGTTTTTGTCTTCAGATAGTTCAATTTTCCAAGAGACGTTTTTCTTCGTTTTTAAAGAAAAGTAGTTATTTGCTAATTGCTGTAGATTAGCATTTACAATAAATGAGTTGATAATAATTTCAGTATTTCCATTCACCAATTTTGTAGGACTAATAATTATGGGAACAATGATAGTATCGTTTTGTGTAGCTACATGTTTCTTATTGGCATCATCTATTCTTGTCCAAGCACCAGGAATTAATATTTCTGTAGTAAATGTAATAGGTCGCCTTCCAATATTGATCACTTTTAATACATTCGATACGATTTGCCCTTGTTTAAGCTCTATTTCTCCTCGTACAAATTTACTTAAAATATTCCCTGTCCTAATGAAGGGCATGGAATCAATAAACTTTTCAGATTTTTCAAAGTCGCTATGAAGTGCTGTTTTTGTATCGAGCGAGTCGTTGGAAAACAGATTTCCATTGGTGTTAGATGCATTAAGATTGGCTAAAGCGATAGAATCTTGTTTTTTTCGAGCTTCATCAATTTTAATTTGTGCCAAAGCATTTGAAATAGAATCTTGTTTCCCTTTTATAATTTCATTTGAAATTAGTTTAGCAACTCTGATTGAATCTGCTTTGAATTGTGTTTTTTGCTGTTGGGCAATAGCAATATTAATAGAATCTTGTTTTCTTTTAGCTAATAGTTGATCGGCAATAACTTTCTCTTGAGCGATTCTAATAGAGTCTGTTTTAAACTGTGCTTTTTGTAATACTAGTGCATTGCTAATAGAATCCTGTTTTCTTTTGGCAATTTGATCTTCTAAAATTTTGGCTTGTGCAATTCGAGTAGAATCAGTCCTGAGCTTCGCTTTTTGTTGAGCAAGAGCGGTACTAATAGAATCTTGTTTTCTTTGTGTGATTTGATCTGCAATAATTTTTGCCTGTGCAACTCTTGTAGAGTCTGCTTTGAATTGTGCTTTTTGTTGGGCTAGGGCAGTGCTAATAGAATCTTGTTTTCTTTGTATGATTTGATCTGCAATAATTTTTGCCTGTGCAACTCTTGTAGAATCAGCTTTGAATAGCGCTTTTTGTTGGGCTAGGGCAGTGCTAATAGAATCTTGTTTTCTTCGCGCTAGTTGATCTGCAATAATTTTTGCCTGTGCAACTCTTGTAGAATCAGCTTTGAATAGCGCTTTTTGTTGGGCTAGAGCAGTACTAATAGAATCTTGTTTTCTAAGTGCTAGTTGATCTGCAATAATTTTTGCCTGTGCAATTCTTGTAGAGTCTGCTTTGAATAGCGCTTTTTGTTGGGCTATAGCTGTGCTAATAGAATCTTGTTTTCTAAGTGCTAGTTGATCTGCAATAATTTTTGCCTGTGCAACTCTTGTAGAGTCTGCTTTGAATTGTGCTTTTTGTTGGGCTATAGCTGTGCTAATAGAATCTTGTTTTCTAAGTGCTAGTTGATCTGCAATAATTTTAGCCTGTGCTACTCTTGTAGAATCTGCTTTGAATTGTGCTTTTTGTTGGGCTATAGCTGTGCTAATAGAATCTTGTTTTCTAAGTGCTAGTTGATCTGCAATAATTTTTGCCTGTGCTACTCTTGTAGAATCTGCTCTTAGTTGTGCTTTTTGTTGGGCTAGGGCAGTGCTAATAGAATCTTGTTTTCTAAGTGCTAGTTGATCTGCAATAATTTTGGCTTGCGCAACCCGTGTTGAGTCTGCTTTAAAAGCTGCTCTTTGCTGTGCGACGGCTGTGTTAATAGAATCTTGTCTTCTTTGTGCTAATTGATCTGCAATGATTTTGGCTTGCGCAACCCGTGTTGAGTCCGCTTTAAAAGCTGCTCTTTGTTGTGCAACGGCTGTGTTGATAGAGTCTTGTCTTCTTTGTGCTAATTGATCTGCAATGATTTTGGCTTGGGCAACCCGTGTTGAGTCCGCTTTAAATGCTGCTCTTTGCTGCGCTATAGCAGTGCTAATAGAATCTTGTTTTCTTTGTGCTAATTGATCTGCAATGATTTTGGCTTGCGCAATCCGTGTTGAGTCCGCTTTAAATGCTGCTCTTTGCTGTGCGATGGCCGTGTTGATAGAGTCTTGTTTTCTTTGTGCTAATTGATCTGCAATGATTTTGGCTTGTGCAATACGTGTAGAGTCGGCTTTAAACTGAACTCTTTGTTGCGCAATTGCAGTATTGATCGAATCTTGTTTTCTTTGTGCAATTACTGCACTTATGGAATCTAGTTTTCTTTTGGCAAGTTGATCTGCTAAAATCTTAGCTCTTGCAATTTGAATCGAATCTTGCCTAAATTTTTCCTTCTGTAATCTTTGTGAAATTCTTAAAGAATCTTGTTTGTTCTTTGCCGCAATTTGAGCTTTGGCAGTTTTAATAGAATCGTTTCTAAGTCGTAGTTTTATTTTGTTTTCTGCAATTCTAGTCGAATCTTGTTTTCGCTTGGCAATGCGATCAGCGGCTTGTTGAGCTTTTACGAGCTTAATAGAGTCGTTTCTTCTGATAATCGCATTGAGGCGTGCCAATCGCTTTGCGTCCTTGTCTTCTTTAACTTGCTTGGCAGATTTAAGAGAGTCAACGTTGATTCTTTTTCTATTCGTTCTAGCGACGTTAATAGAATCGGCTTTGATGATTTTTGTAATTCTTTCGGATTCTTTCTTATAGGAATTTAAAATAGAATCAAGTTCAGCCATTCTGTCAGAAAGTTCTTTCGAGCTATTTGCAGTAAGCACTGCTTTTCTTTTTAATAGATTTATGGAATCAGTTTTAGTGATTAATCTATTGCTCTGATATTTCATTCTTGGAATGAAGAGTACCGTATCTTTCTTTTGTGCTTGTGCCACACCACAGAATAGTAGTAACAAAAGGAAAAACAGTTTTTTATAGGAATCTATGAGTGAAGATATATTTTTCAACGTATTTTATTAATTCACTTCTTCTAAACGAAAGCGAATATTTAACTTATAAACTCCAGGGTTGTATTGAAAACCGGGTTTTAAACGTAAGTCTACATCGAAACTATACTCATCATAGTTTGTTAGGTAGCTCCCAGGTCCATTCACATTTTTTGTGCCACTAGCAGTACATGATCCTTCAGGTACAATTACTTGGGGTACTAATTCTTCTATTATATTTAAGATATCATTGACATCTGTAAAAGATCTAAAATTTGTGTTAATTGGAGTTCCACAATTATTAGACACTCTTACTTCTAAATCACTAATTAAAGGTTGCAATGCGTTTCCATTACCATATAAAGTAACTTCTTCCCATTTATCAGCGGCTGTTCCAGCACCCGAATTATTTTCAATAAACATTCTAAGTTTCCATGAACAGTCTAAATCAACGACCGCTTTATTTTCAACCTTAACGCGTAGCCTAGCGACACTCATTAAAGTGATACCAGCATTGTATCTAGAAAAGTCGGTAAACGTCATATTGGCTTCCACAGATGCGGTTGATTGTAATTCAACAGTACCACAATGTATTTGTGAATAACCTAATGCGCTAATTAACAAAATGCTAAGTAGGGTTAATTGATGATATGTGCTTTTAATTTTGTGCAATATTGTGCTATAATAGAATAAGGATGTAATTTAATAAATTACATCCTTATTTTGTGTATTAAAAATGTTTTTTATTGGTCTTCTAATAAAACATATTGTACATACATTGTGTAAACACCACCTTCAGCATATGCGCTAGGGTTAGCAGATGTAGTTGCAATGTCTTCAGGTGTATCACCATCAGCAATAAAAGCGTTTGGAAAAACTGCAGGTAATCCTGGTGCAATTCTATAGTCCATAACGTAATAAAAGTCAGATGCTGTACCAGAATTGTTCAAGTAAGTTCCAGCAGTCATTGAATCTCCTGCTAAAGTTCCTAAATGTCCAGCAATATATTTGTCAGCTGCGGTTGGAGGAGTTGCAGAACCTGTATTGTTTACAAATAAACTGTTTGCTCCTGTTGCTGCTGCTTGTGTCGTTGAAAATGCTGCACTATAATCACTATAAGTACCAGTTGCATTTGCATCTCCTGAGTTTGCACGACTTTGTTTCAATTCTAATAAACTCAATGGTAAGTTCGCTACTGAATTAGTAGTACTTCCATAACTAACTTGTTGATCCCAGAATCTAGTTCCTGCTTCAGATCTACCTACGGCATATAAATCCCAGTTTACTGTAGCACTTACTTTTAAAATAGTTGCTCCAGGTTGCGTAATACCAGATTGATATTCAGTAATTTCATCAAAAATGAAATCAATTTGATTAGGCGTAGTCATTTCTAATTCTAATACTGGTTGCATATCTAAAGTAATAGATACATCTTTTTGATCAACTAACTGAGCACTTGCAGTAGTTGCTAGTCCAATTAAAAGAACTGTTGACAATAATTTTGAAAAATTTTTCATAATAAATAATAATTAAGGGGGTTAATAAATGTTAATTAATTTCAAATTCAAGTTTAGCTGCTTGTATTTCATCAGAGTTTTCATAATCTAAAACTCCAACAGCCAAATATTTTCCTTTTCCTAGACCAGTAAGAGAAAAGCTAAAATCTCTAATCAAATCAGGAATAATTGTAAATTTTTTCACACGTAAACGTTGTTGAACACCAGTATCAAGGTTTGTTAAGTCAATATACGATGTGCAATAAGCAATCCCGTCTCCTGTGTTTTGTACTTCTAAAAATAATTTTTTACCCTTTCCGTCATCTTTCAATTGAAAATCTGTAAACTCAATTTTATTATCTACAACTCCGGGAGGATTCTGATATGCGAAAATTCCAAATGCATATGTTGGTATCACACCAAGGGCTACAGTATTACTACTAGAGTTTGTGTTTATCAAAGATTTTCTCGGAGTAACCTGCTCTACCATTAATATGGCCCAAGCGGCTTTGTTACCAGCTTCATTGTTGGGAACGCTCACAGTAAGTTTTATGATTTTTTTCTCAAAAGGTTTTAATTCTATAAAACTAGGAGAGGTGGTTAACCATTTAGATAAAGAATACTTACCAGTTCCTAAAGGTAGAAAACTACTTTTACCTTTGCCATTCATATCGAAATCATACAGGTTTACATTAAACTGCTTATCAGTTGATGTGTTATTGTTAACCGTAACGTCATAGGTCCGGATTTCTCCAGGTTTTTGAGCAAAATGAAAATGTGCAGGTGATACAGACACACCCGTAGATTTACGAGTGGCGGTTTTTTTGTTCGATCCGTTCTGTGCACATAACATGTGTACAGAAGCAAATAATAAAATCGAAACTAGTTTTAGGGGTAACTTAGTTTTTAAGGGCATTCTTATTATTTTCTGAATATCAAATTAACAAAAACTATTTTTAATTACCAAATTTCTTTTCGTAAAATATATCAATCAAATTATGTATTTTCGTTATTTTTAAAGGAAAACAGAGACCAATTGATTAAGCTAAGTAATCCAATTACCTATATAACAGGAGTTACCACAAATAGAGCGGCATTATTGCAGCAAGAGCTTGGTATACGTAGATGTGTGGATTTTTTACACTTTTTTCCAAATAGATATATTGACAAGACGCATTTCTATAAAATTAGCCAATTACACCCCACAAATTCCGATGTACAACTTGTAGGTAAAATTACGCATGTAAAAACAGTCAAACAAAAACGTGGAACTAGGTTAGTGGCCACCTTTATAGACGAAACTGGTTCAATGGAATTGGTTTGGTTTAAGGGTGTTAAGTGGGTGAAAGACGCTTTAAAAGTAAATACACCATATGTTATATATGGAAAATTGAACGCATATAACAATTCGTTTTCAGTTGCACATCCAGAAATGGAGTTGGTGGCTGCATATAAAAAAAAGCAACAATTTGCAATGCAGCCGGTGTATCCATCTACAGAGGTGTTACTTGCAAAAGGCATTTCAAACAAAATTATTAGAACAAGTATTCAGAATTTATTCATTCAAATTGACGGTAAAATTAGGGAAAGCTTGTCAGTATCCTTCATTAAAGAGTATCAATTGATGTCTAAAAGTGAAGCGATGTTGAATATTCACTTTCCAAAAAACCAAGAGAAGCTGGCAAAAGCACAATATCGATTAAAGTTTGAAGAACTGTTTTTTATTCAATTGCAATTATTGAGAAAGAAAATCATTCGCAAATCAAAGTTAAAAGGATATGTATTTGAATCCGTTGGAGAGAAATTCAATGCTTTTTATAAAAATAATTTGCCGTTTGAATTAACGAATGCTCAAAAACGTGTACTAAAAGAAATCAGAAAAGACGTAGCTTCAGAAGTACATATGAATCGTTTATTACAAGGAGATGTAGGGTCTGGTAAAACAATTGTCGCATTATTAAGTATGTTGTTGGCAATTGATAATGGGTTTCAGGCAGCTTTAATGGCGCCAACAGAAATACTAGCTGCACAACATTATAAAGCAATTGTTGAGTTGTTAGAGGGAATTGATATTCATGTTGAATTGCTAACTGGTTCTGTAAAAGCAAAAAAGCGCAGAGAAATTCATCAGAAATTAGAAGATGGTACATTGCATATATTAATAGGTACACATGCATTGTTAGAAGACAAAGTTGTTTTTAATAATTTAGGAATTGCTATTATCGACGAACAGCACAGATTTGGAGTGGCTCAGCGTTCAAAAATGTGGAAGAAAAATAAATTACCACCACATGTATTGGTGATGACGGCTACACCGATTCCGAGAACCTTGGCAATGTCTGTGTATGGAGATTTGGATATTTCTGTAATAGACGAATTACCTCCTGGGAGAAAAGCGGTGAAAACAGTACATCGATATGATAGCAATCGCTTGGCAGTATTTAAATTTTTAAAAGACGAAATAGCAAAAGGAAGGCAGGTTTATATAGTGTATCCGTTAATTCAAGAATCTGCGGCGATGGATTATAAAGATTTGATGGATGGTTATGAAAGTATCTCAAGAGATTTTCCAATGCCAGAATATCAAATAAGTATTGTACATGGTAAAATGAAACCTGTTCATAAAGAATACGAAATGCAACGTTTTGTAAAAGGAGAAACACAAATTATGGTTGCGACGACCGTTATTGAGGTTGGAGTGAATGTTCCCAATGCAAGTGTAATGGTTATAGAAAGTACGGAGCGTTTTGGGTTAAGTCAATTGCATCAGTTACGTGGGCGTGTAGGAAGAGGAGCAGACCAGAGCTATTGTATTTTACTAACGGATTATAAATTATCTGCAGATGCTAAAACACGTATAAAAACCATGGTAGAAACTTCTGATGGTTTTAAAATTGCAGAAGTAGATTTAAAATTACGTGGCCCTGGGAATATGATGGGTACGCAGCAAAGTGGTGTGTTGAATTTAAAAATTGCTGATGTGGTTAAAGATACGGCGATATTAACGCGTGCTAGGAACGCCGCTTTAGATTTATTAGCAGAAGACTCTGAATTGACAAATCCAGAAAACAAAACAATTTTAGACACCTATTCTTACATTCAAAAAACGAGCGGTTTGTGGGCAAACATTAGTTAGTCGTTGTTGTGAAAAAAATCAATTGCCAGGCCTGCGTTTTTAAGGCTTGTTTACTAGTTGGACTATCCCAGATCGGATATACTCTAAATCCTCTTTTTCCATCTTTTTTATCTGTGCTTAGGATGCCGTGTTTAACTAATGCTGATTTCGGAAATTTAAACAGTCCTAGTTGTTTGTGGTTGCTTACTTTTATGACGAAAAAATCAATAGCGTCGCTTTCTTTATAAGGCGCTGTTATTCCATCGACATTCCGTTTCCAGCAGGTAACAAACTGACCAATTTTTTTCGGAGTAATTTTAGCGGTTCTTTCAAGGATGTTCTTGCCATTAACAGTATAAGAGCACCCGTTATACTCTTTACTCTCCGTATTAATTTTGTAATTTAATTTGGCTTCTTTCATCTATTATTTCTTGTCGCTCCAAGCTATTGAAGAAATTTTCCACGCTTCTGCTACTTTAATAAATTGAATTGTTTTCATGCCTTCTGTATGAAATTCAACGCCATTTAGTATCCCAGATTTTTTATACAAACTGAAGCGATGTGCAATATTTTTGAAAATTTCAGTGGTATGTGAAATTTCACTTTCGCTAAAATCGATTAATGTTCCATTGGTTAGCAATTCTTCTCTTGGTTTGATGAAGTTTTCTAAGGTGAATATTGCTGGCACTTGCTTGTTGTTATTGATAATAACAACTTGTTTAATGCAAACTTTTTTTAAATACTGAATAGTTGGTTTTTCACCATTAGTAGTTGTGAAAACATTGAAAAATTGTTGAGTAACTTCGTCAATTAAAACTTGATCAGAATTCATTTTGTCTACTGTTTATTGATAACAAACGTTGTTACTTTCATTTCCATAATATAATCTTCAACCGTAAACCCATTACTAAAAGAATTGGAAACTGCTGTTACAATTTCAAATCCGTATTTTTTGTAAATGTTGATTGTGCTTTCGTTTTGCTGGTTTACCAGAAGCTCAATTTTATTCACTTTTAATTCTTTGGCTTTTTTTTGTACGAATTGTAAACCAGTTTTTCCGATTTTATTTCCCCTACAAGATTCTAGAATGTAAATCTTACTTAAATAGAGTACATTTTCTTTTATGTAAAAGCCAATGTATCCAACAGGAATATCATTAAAATTGAGTAAGTAATATTGAAAATTTTCTTTTATTATTTGTAGTTGTATTGCACTTACTGTTTGGAATTTTTGTAAAAAATAAACCGTATGCTCTGGTGGAATGATAGGGTCATAAACTTCGTGTAAAATTTCTTTAGCAAGTAGTTCAATTGTTTTATAGTGGTCTGTGGTTGTTGCTTTTTGTATGCTAATCATTTCTTTTTATTCTAAAAAAACAAACTTACTATAAAATGGTGTCTTTCAAAACCAATCCCGTCCATTCTTTTGGTTTTTCTAACATCGGAAAATGACCACATTTTTCTATCCAAAACAACTCGTTATTTGGTATTTCTGTAGCTAATAATTCGGCAATTTCCTTTACAGCAACAGGGTCTTCTTTAGCCCAGATTATCTTCGTCGGAATTTTAGTTTCTTTTAAAGCACCAATCCAACGATCCCAGTAAGTATATCGCTGGTTGATGTAATCACTTACCAAATGAATTACTTTTTTACCAGAATTGTATTCAATTTGTTCCCACATTTGTTGGAGTTCTTGGTTGCTTACTTTTGTTTTGTCAAAATAGACATTGCGTACGTTTTTACTGAAAATAAAATAGTTGGTTAATTTGGCAACGTACTTTCCAAATCGTCCTTTTAATAGTTTCTGTATGGTTCTTAATTGAGATAGTTCAATATGCATGCTTCCATTACATAGCAGCAATTTATCAATTTGTACATCAATTTCATTGGTCTTGTGTCTCGCTAAAATCTCTGTGGCCACACTTGTTCCGTAATCATGTGCTAAAAGTATAACTTTCAATAACCCTAACTGTTTCCAGATTTGTAAAGCAACGCTTGCTTGGTCTATTAAGGTATATGAATAACCCAATGGTTTGTCAGAAAATCCAAAGCCTATATGGTCGTGTAAAATAACGCGATAATGTTTGGATAGCTCAGGTAGCACTTTGTAATAATCGTACGTGGAAGTAGGGTACCCGTGTAAAATGACTAGGGTCTCTTTTGTGGAATCTTTTTCAGTATCGATCACAAAAACTGACTGCTGATTCACCGAGATAAAGCGGCCTTTATTTCTCCATTCTTGTACTGTCATAATTCGATAAAAATTCTGATTACAATGTACCGAAATTTATGTAGTTTTGAATTGTAGTAATTTTTTACGAATGTCAGTTCGAGTGATTTCAATTTTTTAATTGGAATTGTATCGAGAACTTTTTAAAATACGACTTCTCGATACAATTTTACTCATTTCAATCGTAAAACCACTCGAAGTGACAGCGTACTTTATAGACGTCATATTACCCATTCCAATTCAGAAAACGTTTACCTATTCGGTAACGGAAGCAGAAGCAGACTTTATACAAAAAGGAATGCGTGTAGCGGTATCTTTTGGTAAAACAAAGATGTATACGGCCTTGGTGTTAAACATACATCAGAATCCACCGGTGCTCTATGAGGCAAAAGAAATTCACCAAATATTAGATGATAAACCAATTGTTACTGAAGTTCAGTTGCTTAATTGGCAATGGATTTCTAGCTATTATATGTGTTCTTTAGGTGATGTATATCGGGCTGCACTGCCTTCTGCTTTTTTGTTAGAAAGTGAAACCGTGGTGCTTAAAAATGAAAATTTTGTTGATGAAGAAATTTTAGGTGATGAAGAGTTCTTAATTTTTGAAGCTTTACAACATCAATCTCAATTAACCATTCATCAAGTAGCGGATATTTTAGGTAAGAAAAAAGTGCTGCCTATTATTAACGGATTGCTACAAAAGAATGTAGTTTCTGTTCAGGAAGAAATTTACGAACAATACAAACCAAAAATGGTGAAGTATGTGCGCTTAAATGGGCATTATAATTCTGATGAAGGCTTGCAAAATTTATTAGAGCAATTAAGTAGAGCCAAAAAGCAACGAGAAGCAGTGATGGGTTATTTTCAACTTGCCTCGAGTAAGAAGCCTATAAAAGCAAAAGAGTTAGAAGCTAAAATGGGGGTTTCTTCAGCTGTACTTAAAGCCTTGGCAGATAAAGATATTTTTGAGTTTTATCAGATTCAAACCGACAGGGTTAATTTTAAAGGTGAAACCAATGTCTTGAAAGAGCTCAATGAATTTCAAGAAAAAGCATTGACAGAAATAAAAGCTTCTTTTGAAGAGAAAGAAGTGGTGTTGTTGCACGGAATTACAAGTTCTGGTAAAACTGAAGTGTATACCAAACTGATTGAAGACAATTTAAAGTCAGGGAAACAAATTTTGTTTCTACTGCCAGAAATAGCATTAACTACACAAATTATTACGCGTTTAGAAAATTATTTCGGAAATCAAATTTCGGTATTTCACTCAAAATACTCTATGAATGAACGTGTAGAAGTTTGGAATAATGTCTTAAACAATAAACCAAAAGCACAAATCATACTAGGAGCAAGGTCTTCTGTGTTTTTGCCCTTTTCTAACCTAGGGTTGATTATTGTTGATGAAGAACATGAAACTTCGTACAAGCAATTTGAACCTTCGCCACGTTATCATGCACGTGATACAGCAGTTGTTTTGGCACACCAGCACAAAGCAAAAATAGTGTTGGGTTCGGCTACGCCTTCCTTAGAAAGCTATTTCAATACCCAAAATGGTAAATATGGTTTGGTGGAATTAAATAGGCGTTTTGGGAATGTGCAACTACCAAAAATTGAGTTGATTGATATCAAAGAAAAGCATCGGAAAAAGAAAATGAAAGGTCATTTTTCTGACCGTTTGCTTACCATGATACACGAAGCTTTGGAAAACAAAGAGCAGGTTATTTTGTTTCAAAACAGACGTGGATTTTCGCCAGTTGTAGAATGT
>Ga0105356_10000471_pt1 | contig 38102 bp, 29 predicted proteins | sample GOMGulsemesocosm_3_FD_83502 | JGI IMG/M metagenome (GOLD analysis project Ga0105356, IMG submission 83502) | Methane-oxidizing microbial communities from mesocosms in the Gulf of Mexico - GOM9D Gulf of Mexico | ecosystem: Environmental > Aquatic > Marine > Cold seeps | place: Gulf of Mexico...
CATAAATATTATTTCAGAATCAAAATCAGATTGTAACTGACTCACAGACTGACCAATTTCTGCTAAATGTTGATGGGTAAATGGTTTGTAATATGAAAAGTTATTATCTCTCCAGGTAAAATGTGTGGTTTTAGACAATGAGGTTCCTGCACCAGTAGCTCCTGTGACCGCATTAACATGAATATCATTGGCTATTAAATTATACTTAGCCAAAGGCAATAAAGCCAATTGAATCGCCGTAGCAAAACACCCTGGATTAGCAATATACTTGGCCTTTTTAATCTCTTCTTTATTTAATTCAGTTAGGCCATAAACAAAATCTTTACCCTCAAACACACGATCGTCTTCCAACCTAAAATCATTGCTTAGATCAATGATTTTAGTAGCTTCTGAAAATTGATGTTTCGCTAAAAATTGTTTCGAATTACCATGACCTAAGCATAAAAAAAGCAGGTCAATATCTGGGTGAATGCTATCTGTAAACTCTAAAGCTGTAGTCCCTACCAAATCTTGGTGTACTGCAGAAATTTTATTTCCAGCATTAGAGGTGCTGTATACAAAATTAAGCTTCGCCTTAGGGTGATTCAATAACAATCGTATCAATTCTCCTGCTGTATAACCAGCGCCTCCTATTATTCCAATCTCTATCATTATAATCCGTTTACGTTTTGATATATTTTACTCTGATTCGCATAAATTTTAATAAACCCTTTCGCATCATCGGCGGTCCAGCCTTTATTTATCTCGCCATAACTTCCAAAATCTGCATTCATCAAATCGTGGGACGAGGTAATTCCGTCTAAACTGAAATGATAAGGCTTTAAGGTCACGACAACATCACCACTAACTTGAGCTTGACTACTTTTTAATAAAGCTTCAATATCTCTCATCACAGGATCTAAAAATAAGCCTTCATGTAAATGTGTACCATACCAATTAGACATATAATCTTTATGTTGTAATTGCCATTTGGTAAGGGTGTGCTTTTCTAATAAATGATGTGCCTTGATAATTATAGATGCCGCGGCAGCTTCAAACCCCACTCTTCCTTTTATTCCAACAATAGTATCTCCAACATGTATATCTCTACCAATAGCATAAGCCGATCCTAAATCATTTAATAATTCTATATTCTTTTCAGGAGCATTTTCCTGTCCATTTAGAGCAACCAACTCCCCTTTTTCAAAGGACAATGTCACCTTTTCCTGATCTTCTTTTTGTAGCTGCGAAGGGTAGGCTGAATCTGGCAATGCTTGATTTGAGGTCAGCGTTTCTTCTCCTCCAACACTGGTCCCCCAGAGTCCTTTATTAATTGAATATTTTGCTTTTTGCCATGACATATCGACACCATTTTTCACCAAATAATCAATCTCCTCTTGTCTGGATAAAGAATTGTCTCTGATTGGAGTGATAATCTCAATTTCTGGTGCTAAGGTTTGAAAAATCAAATCGAATCTTACCTGATCATTTCCTGCTCCTGTACTGCCATGGGCAATATATTTGGCGTCTATACTCTTGGCATATTCAATAATTTCAATAGCCTGAATAATTCGCTCAGCACTCACCGATAGCGGATAAGTATTATTTTTTAATACATTTCCATAAATTAGATACTTTACTACTTTATCATAATAGGTAGCAATCGCATCAATATTTTGATAGGCAGTCACACCCATAGCATAAGCCTTATCTTCAATGTTTTTGATCTCGGCTTGGGTAAATCCACCAGTATTTACACTAACAGCATGTACGTCGTAGCCTTGTTTTGAAAAATGCACAGCACAATAAGAGGTATCCAACCCTCCACTATATGCCAATACTAATTTTTTTGAATCGCTCATTTTATTTCTTTTTTAAGAATAAGGTTTGCTTAATACTCTTTAGTCTTTTAAACACCTTAGCCTTTATTTTTTTACTCTTTTTTGTTTCTTTTGAATTTGGGTCGAACAGCATCCCCGTACACAAACACATACTCTGCTCTGTTCGTTGTAAAACATCATAATTTTTGCAAGTTTGACAGCCTTTCCAAAAGGACTGATCATTAGTTAATTCCGAAAATGTAACGGGTTTATAGCCCAATTGACTATTCATTTTCATCACAGCTAAACCGGTTGTAATACTAAACACCTTAGCCGTTGGGAATTTGATTCTGGAGTGATCAAATATTTTCTTTTTGATTTGTTTAGCCAGTCCTTTTCCTCTAAAATCTGGATGAACAATTAATCCTGAATTCGCTACAAACTTACCATGACTCCAGGCTTCTATATAACAAAATCCTGCAAAGGTCTTTCCATCTAAGGCAATAACAGCATTTCCACTTTCCATTTTACTAATGACGTAATCGGGGGTTCGTTTTGCAATCCCTGTCCCTCTTACATTGGCAGAGTCGGCAATGGTGTCGCAAATGATATCTGCGTATATGCTATGTGATTTATCGGCAATAATGATATCCATTATCTTGATTTTGAATTAAACTATTTTAAAAAATTATGATTTGAAAAGCAGAACCGGACTCACCTAAGTTCTAAAATATAAAACACCCTTACGGGCGGCGGCGGGGAAAAGTACAGCGTACAGAAATTCTGTTATTTTGAAAAATAACTGAATTTTGAAAGGCTGATTTTAAGATTGAATTGTACAAAGTGAAAAAATAAAATTACGTAATTACATGAACTGCTAAATAGTAGAATTAGCGGCGGCGGTTGCGCACGGGCAACATGGGGAATGACGTATATATTTTATTTCCTATTGAAATCATAGGACAAACCTACAATTTATTTTAACATAACTCCCGCTTAATCAATACTTTTTTATTAAAATTATCAATTTTACATTTATCATATGTGTTTTTTTTGAATCCTTCATTTTAAATCCCCTGTTCCAAAAGAAAATTAAATAACCTCGAAAAACAGGTCATAAAAAAAAAGAGAGCCCACTTTCATGAACCCCCTAAAATTAAAAAACAAAACTAAAATCTAATATTTTAAATACTCATAATAACAAGGTGTGTGTCTTGGTTCATTTGAAACAAAACTCACAACGCACTATAATTCTTTTATCTTTATGTTTCTAAACCAAACTTTATCACCATGGTCTTGCAAACCAATATGACCTGTTTGATACTTTCCAAAACCTTCCCATCCTTTAAATTTAGAATTGGCGACCATTTTATCCCATGCGTCTCCATGTACAGGAAAGCTCATTACCTCTTTACCATTCATACTAACTTTTCCCAGATTGGTTTTATGGTTAATTTCCAATACACATAAATTCCATGTTCCCGCAGGGTTTACAAATTCATCAGGACATGCTATCATATCATATAAAGAGCCTGCCTTATGCGTTCCTTCCGCGACCTTAGCATCTGGATGTTTAGCATTATCTAACACTTGGATCTCCGGCCCTGTCTGGTAAGCTTCATGAAATTTCTCATCTTCGAACACAGACCAAAAGATCCCGCTATTTCCCGCTTCCGACATTTTCCATTCTAGTGATAATACGAAATTTGTATATTTCTGTTTGCTAATAATATTCTTCCCACCTTGTTCTCCCGGTGTAAATGCCATGGCACCATCTTCAATAGTCCATTCTGCATGCATGTCTTCTTTTAAATAACCTCGCCAATGTTCTAATGAACTCCCGTCAAAAAGAACAGTCCAGTCTGAGGCTTCTACTTTTTCAACTTCTACAAGGTCCACATCAGAGGTATCATTGGCCTTCGGAGTCTCTTTACAATTAACAAGAAATCCTGCTATTAACACTATTGCTACTAAATGCTTCATATCTTTTTATTTTTCTTTAATTTTTATATTTCGATACCAAACGGCGTCTCCATGGTCTTGTAATCCTATATATCCCGTTGCTGTCTCTCCAAATCCTTTCATTTCTACAAATTTGGTCTTCGCCCAGAGCTGTTTCCAGTCCTGACCATTTACAGGGAAACTTAAGATTTCCTCGCCATTCATTTCTACCCGACCCTTATTTGCTTTATGATCAATATCAATAAGGCAATGGTTCCAAGATCCAACTGGATTTGCAAGGTCATCTGAAGGAGGCATAATTCCAAATATTGCACCTGCGCGATGTATTTTTAAAACCAGAGTGTCTTGTCGGATTTCATTATCTCTAATCTGAATTTCAGGACCTGTTTGATAGGCCACAGCATATTTCTCATCATTATCAACACCCCAAAACACACCAGAATTTCCGTTTTTTGAAATTTTCCATTCTAAGGACAGTGTGAAATTTGTATATTTCTTTTTGGTTAAAATCGTTTTCCCGCCTTCATCACCTGGAACAAATGCCATGGCTTCTCCTTCGATAGTCCATTCTTGAGGAACTTCCTCCTTTTGAAACCCGCGCCATTGATTATACGAAGACCCATCAAATAAAATAGTCCATCCATCAATAACTTTTGTTTCTTCTTGATTTCTACAAGAAAAGACAACTATTGAACAGAGACATAAAAGCAACAATCGATTCCTCATAGCAATTTAAATTCCTAATATTTTTTTAAGTTGAGCTTCATCGACATCTGCACCTGCAAAATCATCAAATGCTTTCTCGGTGGCTTCCGTAACATGATTAAAAAAAAATGCTACACCTTCTCTAGCTCCTTGATTCGGACTTTTTATGACACATTCCCATTCTAACACCGCCCAAACATCGCAGCCATACTCCGTCAATTTCGAAAATACCCTTTTAAAATCTACTTGTCCATCCCCTGGTGACCTGTAACGTCCAGCACGATCTTTCCAATCATTATATCCTCCAAAAGTTCCTTTTTTTCCTGTTGGATTAAATTCAGAATCCTTAACGTGGAAGGCTTTTATAAACTCATGATAATGATCTATATATTTAAGATAGTCTAATTGTTGCAACACAAAATGTGAAGGATCATATAAAATATTTACACGTTTATGATTTCCCGTGGCTGCTAAAAAGCGTTCGAAAGTATCTCCATCATGAATATCTTCAACAGGATGAACTTCATAACAGACATCGACCCCATTCTCATCAAAAGCATTTAAAATTGGCAACCAACGGTCTGCCAGTTCTTTAAAACCCATTTCAATTAATCCCGTAGGTTGTTGTGGCCAAGGGTGCACTGCAGGCCATAATAAAGATCCTGAAAAGGTAGCATGGGCATTTAATCCCAAGCGTCGACTCGCCACGGCAGCATGCTTCATTTGCTGTTTTGCCCACTCGGTTCTTCCTTTGTAATTCCCTTTCAAATGTGCCGGTGCAAAGGCATCAAACATAATATCATGAGCCGGATGTACGGCTACCAATTGCCCTTGTATATGCGTAGACAGCTCGGTTATTTCCAAGCCGTAACTATTTATCTTGCCTTTCAAGTCGTCACAATAGGTCTGACTTTCAGAGGCTTTTTCCAAATCTATTAATCTTGGATCGGTCGTTGGAATTTGAACGCCTTTATACCCTAAATCACTTGCCCATTTACATAATCCATCTAAGGAATTAAAGGGTTCTTTTTCGTCCATGAATTGAGCAAAAAATATCGCGGGTCCTTTTATTGTTTTCACAGGTTTAAATTTTAGTCAATTACTTATTCGTTATAAAATTTATTGCTAGTCGTTTCATCAATGCTAGTCCTCTATATCAATCCAAACGTTTCCGTTTTTATGTGATTCTACGACGCGTTCAATAAAATTCATCCCCCTTACGCCATCTATCATGGTTGGAAACTCCCCTTCGTTATAAGGTTCTTTTTTAATAGCTTTTGCAACACCTTTATAAATATTCCCCATAGAATCAAAAATTCCTTCGGGATGTCCCGGTGGTAATTTTGTGCCATCCAATGACAATTCACTATTATAAACATGCCCTGGCTTTAGAACTCTAAGTGGCTGTCCATCTTCTAAAAGATACAAATAATTAGGGTTTTCCTGTTCCCATTTTAAGCCTGCCTTTTCACCATAAATCTGAACGGTAAAATTATTTTCTTCTCCAGTAGCTATCTGACTTGTACGAATCACGCCTTTGACATTATTTGAACAGCGCAGTAGCACAGTCCCATCAACATCCATTTTATTGTCCTCGTAGACATAGTTTAGATCTGCCAAGACTTTAGAAACCCTTAATTGAGTCACATATTCAATCATATCGAAAGCATGAGTTCCTATATCTCCAATACAACAACTGATGCCTCCTTTTTCAGGATCTAAACGCCAGGTATTGGCTCGTTTTTCTTTATCATGCAATACAGGGTTTATCCATCCTTGATAATACTGAGCATCAATTTTTTGAACTTTTCCAATCGCACCATCGGCTATCATTTCACGCATTTGACGTATCATAGGATAACCTGTATAAGTATAGGTTACTGCAAAGGTAGCTCCCGACTTCTGACAAGTACTCTCTAATATTTTAGCTTCTTCGTAGCTCGTAGTCATCGGTTTTTCACAGATTACATTAAAGCCGTTTTCCAATAATTTATTAGCCATTGGAAAATGCAGAAAATTGGGTGTCAAAATGGATACGACCTGCATACGTTCGGTTTCAGGAAGTTTCAATTCCTCTGCAACCAAAGTGTCAAAATCTTTATACACTCTATTTGTTGGCAATCCTATTTTTTCGACAAAGCCAATATTTTCTTCCCAATTAGGGTTAAAAACACCGCCTACAATTTGGTATTGGTCATGCATAGCTGAGGCTACACGATGTAACACTCCTATTAGCGAATCTCCTCCTCCTCCTAAAATACCTAATCTAATTTTCGAACTCATCTATCTCTTTCTTTTATGCTTTATATTCTACTTTTTCATTTTTAAATAATAGGGCAAAAATTATCATAACTCCCACCGCAAACAATGCTGGGAATATCCAAACATCTTGCCAACTGTGATTGCCTTCTGCAATTATATTTTTATCGACAATTTGACCTGCGACCCAAAATCCTATCAACATCCCAACGCCATAAGTCGCTAGTGTAATCAATCCTTGTGCTGCACTTTTTACTTTTTCCCCTGCTTTAGAGTCTGTGTAAATCTGACCAGATACGAAGAAGAAATCATAACATATCCCGTGTAATGCAATGCCAATAACTATCATAAAGAATAGATCTCCTCCGTTACCATAGGCGAATAATAAATATCGAATTCCCCAAGCCAACATCCCGAACAAAATGGTTTTTTTAAACCCGTATTTCTTAAAGAAAAATGGCAACAACAACATGAATCCAACTTCCGACATTTGTCCTACTGATGCCCAAGCTGTAGAATTTTCAATCTTATATTCTGTTAAAAACGGACTAATATTTTGATAGTAGAAAGCCAAAGGAATACATATTAAGACTGAGGACACGAAGAATACTAAGAAATTTCTATCCTTTAATAATTTTAAGGCGTCTAAGCCAAGAATATCAGCAATTTTAACCTTTTCTCCCTTAGAAATACTCGGTGGTGTTTTAGGTAATGTAAAACTAAAAACCCCCAATATAGCAGATGCAATACCAACCATAATAAAGGTATTAGACAACATACCATCTCCTAAACTATCAATAGAATCCCATTTTAAAGCACTTATTAAAATCCCTGCTAAAATCCATCCTATAGTTCCAAAGACGCGTACAAAAGGAAATTGTTTTGCAGGATCGTTCATTTGGTTAAAAGATACTGAATTCACTAAGGCTAAGGTTGGCATATAGACAATCATATAACCTAATACATAAGGATAAAACACACTAAACTCGGTAACTTCTGACATTTGATACATCAAAACCGCACCAATTAAATGTAAGACTCCAAGAATTTTTTCCGCATTAAAATACTTGTCGGCAATTAATCCAATAATAAATGGTGCAATGATTGCTCCCCAGGATTGAGTAGAATACGCCATGGCCGTTTCAGCGCCAGAAGCATTTAAATTATTTCCTAAAAATGCGCCTAAGGTCACGAACCAACCTCCCCAAATAAAGAATTCAAGGAACATCATGAACGATAATTGAATTTGAATTTTAGTTTTCATCTATTAGTTTTTATTGTTTTTTTAATTTTCACAACATTAGAACATATCTGTTATACCTAATGTTTTTTTACAAGCTTTAAAATCGTTCGCTATTCAATTTAGTCTTAAAATTCATCAGCATTGAAAAATTTCATTCGGATGGCTAGAGGAACTCCAATTGAAATTATGATATTTCTATCAATTATTTTATTTTTTTATCGGCAGCAATCAATAATGCCTTGGTCGCTAATAACCCTTCTTCTTCACTCAATCGACCTCCTTCATATTCTACACCAATATACCCGTGATAATTCGCATCTTTTATCACCTGCATCATCTTGTAAAAATCGATTTTAGTCTCGTTGCCATCGGCATCGAAATCATAAGACTTAGCGCTTACAGCTTTTGCTGCAGGCATCATTAATTGAATACCTTCATACATATCTGGATATTCTTCTAAACATTCTCCCCATTTCGCACCTTCAGCACGCTTAATACACCAGTTTCCAAAATCTGGTAAGGTTCCACAGTTTGACATATTTACAGCCTTAATAGCTCGCATCAATACAGGGGCATCTGATGATAACCAACCGTGATTTTCTACCAATACACTAACATTCTTTGTGGCTGCATATTCTGATAATTTTTTAAGTCCATCTTTTACAGCGCCAATCCAAACTTCAGTATCGTTGGTGCCAAATGTATTTACACGTATAGAATGACAACCTAAAGTTTGTGCTGCATCCACCCATTTTTTGTGTTTCTCAACAGCTTCATCGCGTTTAGCTTCATCAGGATCTGCCAAATCACCTTCATTATCTACCATAATAATAAGGTTAGCAATTCCCGCGGCATCACTTTCAGACTTTAATCGTGAAACAATAGCATTCATCCCTTCTTTTTCATCATCATACTTTGCAAGTTCTTTAGAATATAGCTGACTCACATATTCTAAGCCTTCAAATCCCCAGGCCTTCGCTTTTTTCGCAAAATCAAAAGGACTCACAGTTCCATCAATTATCATTTCATGCATAGACCACTGTGCGAGAGAAATTTTAATATCCTGAGACGCTTCAGTTGTAGTCGTAAGTTCTGCTTTGGTTGCAATATTCTTTTTTTCTTCTTGTGATTTACAAGATGTGAAACCTACAAAAACAAAGGCTATTATTAAAAAAGAGAGTTTCTTAATAGAGAATTTAGATGTCATAAAATTTGATTTTAATATTATTTTAATGTTGTGAAAATAAAAAATCAAACATCGAAACTTGTTTATTTTTAGTCAGTGAAAGAATTTAAACACTTTAAACAGACAAATAAAAGCTTTTTTTAGTCTCGGATTATTTTACAATTATACCGCAGTTAAATCTTTTTGACGATACTCTAAAGGGGTGCATTTTTCGTGCTTTTTAAATACGGTTGAAAAATATTGACTGGTTGAAAAACCGCAACTAAATGCGACTTCTGCAATACTCAACTCTTCTTCCCCTATTAATATCTCCTTAGACATCTCCAAACGCTTCATCATTAAATAACGCATTGGTGTTAAATTAGTTAATTGCTTGCAATGATGGGTAAATCGAGTTAAACCCACACCTGCAGATTGGGCCATATCCTCAATAGTCCAGGCCTCAGGAAGATTTTTATCAAGCTCTTTAAGAAATAATTTTACCGATCTTGAGCTATCACACAATTGCTCATCGAGCTCCACTTCCTCAGAGTCCAACAAATCTAATAGCAAAATCAACAAGTAATTAATTAACAACCTGATCCTAGATGCATTACTACCACTTTCATCCGTATCTACAGATCTTCCAATACGCTGAAAACAATCCCGTATACGTTTATCTGTTTTCCAAAGCACTTTTTCATTCTGTCTTAATATTGTGGTCAGCCTCAATAAATCCTTGGGAGCCAACATGATCCAATCTGGCCATACCCAATTTTGATGTGGTCGCCGTACCCCTAGATCCAGAATCACCCAATAGAATTTACCCATACCTATTTTCGGATTTCCTACTTTATGAGCCTCCCAAGGCCTCGTAATGGTCAGATAATTAGGCAGCAATTCCATTTCTATATTCCCTTGAGCATAAGGCATGGTCCCGGATTCTAAAAAATGAATTTCAATCCCTTCGTTTCTATGCCAATCTAAACCCCAGTCCTGAGGCTCATTAGCATCCCAATACCCAACACTGTTCAAGCCTTGTGTATCCTCGTTTAAACGATCACCAGGATAGGTGTATCGCGCTAAAGCTTTAAATTTTAATTTCTTTCTTTCAACGGCATCTACAAGAGGCAAACAGGTGTCTGCATGATAAACCATACCATCCGCTTCAAAGGGTGCTATTTTTTGTATATTTATCTTCACTGAAAAAAATTGAACATTTATAATGTGCAAATTAATTAATTTGTGCTGGAAATGAAGCCATAACTAAGAATTATTTATTCATTTTAACACTAACTATAATATATAACTAGAATGAGTAATCTAAATTCAAACAAAGTGGAATATGACGCTATAGTCATTGGAACTGGAATTTCAGGAGGCTGGGCAGCAAAAGAACTTTGCGAAAACGGATTGAATACTTTGGTCCTTGAGAGAGGTCGAATGGTAAAACACATAGAAGATTACCCAACAATGCATAAGGACCCATGGGACTTTAAGCACCGTGGGCAAGCTACTACTGAGGATAGAAAAAGTCAAGAAAAGCAAGCCCGTACAGGATACACAACTGGCGAGGCAAGTAAACATTGGTTTGTCGATGATTTAAAGCATCCTTATAATGAAACGAAACGCTTCGATTGGATTCGAGGATATCATGTGGGCGGAAAATCATTAATGTGGGCACGAATGTCTTTTAGATGGAGTGAAATGGATTTTGAAGCCAATAAAAAAGATGGTTATGGTGTAGACTGGCCTATTCGATATAATGATTTAAAACCTTGGTACGAAAAAGTAGAGCGTTTTGTTGGTATTAGTGGACAAGAAGAAAACTTACCTCAACTTCCAGATAGTATCTTTACACCTCCTATTGAATTAAACTGTGTAGAGAAAGAATTTCAAAAGGGTGTTGCAGAAAATTATGACGACCGTCAAATTATACATGGTAGAAGCGCCAATTTAACTGGTGACGAACCGCATGAAGGACGATCTAAATGTCAATTTAGAAACCGCTGTATTAGAGGCTGTCCTTTTGGGGGTTATTTTAGCAGTAATGCTTGTACTCTACCCGCAGCAGAACGCGCAGGAGGAATGACTCTTAGAGCGAATTCTATCGTTCATGAAATTATTTATGACGCCGATAAAAAAATAGCGACAGGAGTTCGTGTTATTGATACCGAAACCAACGAAAAGTTAGAGTTCTATGCGAAAATTATTTTTTGCTGTGCTTCTACAGTTGCTACTACTAGTATTTTATTACAATCAAAATCTGAGCGTTTTCCAAATGGATTAGGAAATGATTCTGGAGAATTAGGACACAACATGATGGACCATCATTTTAAAGTTGGAGCATCTGGAACTTATGACAGTCATGAGGAAGATTATTATAAAGGTAGAAAACCAAACGGTTTCTTTGTCCCGCGATTTAGGAACTTAGGAGACAAAGCTTCCAAAATGAATTATCTCAGAGGCTATGGAATGCAAGGTGGTGCCAGTAGAACAAATTGGTCTAGAGCTATTGGAGAAATGAGTTATGGCGAACAGCTGAAGGAAGAATTAATAAAACCTGGTAAATGGCGCATGGGTGTGAACTGTTTTGGTGAATGCTTGCCCTATCACGAGAATAAAATGACACTCAATTATAAGAAACTGGATCAATGGGGACTCCCCACTATAGATTTTGACTGTGAATACAAAGCCAATGAAGAGGCCATGCGTGTGGATGCAGAAGCAGAAGCTATTGCCATGCTAAAAGCTGCAGGATTTAAAGATGTTAAAGGCTACAACGATCCTTGCTTCCCTGGGAATGGTATTCATGAAATGGGTACCGCCAGAATGGGACACGACCCAAAAACATCGGTGGTTAATAAACACAACCAAATTCATACCGTTCCAAATGTATACGTTACTGACGGCGCTTGTATGTCATCTTCAGCCTCTCAAAACCCTTCATTAACCTATATGGCAATGACAGCCAGAGCGGCCAATCATGCTGCTAATGAGTTTAACAAAAACAAATCAAACAATGGATAGACGGTCAGCACTTAAAAATTTAACATTGAGTATTGGTTACGCGGTAACAGCGCCTACCCTATTTAATATGTTATCTTCATGTACGGCGGATACAGCTACATGGACTCCAGTATTCCTTTCTAAACAGGAACAACATTTAGTAACACATTTAGTTGATATTATATTACCAACCTCAACCGAGCTCCCAGGAGCCTTAGATGTTAATGTACCTCAATTTATCGATATCATGTATAAGGATATCGAAACCGAAGCTAAGCAGAAATTATTTCAAAATGGCGCAACGACTTTTGCCGTACAGTTTGAAAAAATGTTTAAAAAAGAAGCTTTAAAAGGAAGCAAAGAAGAAATCCAAGAGCTATTTGCCTCCTATTTTGATTTACCTAAGAAGGAGATTCAAAATGTTTTAGAAGGACAAAGAGTACCAGAGAAGAATGTAAGTGATAGCAATAAAGACAACTATTTAGCATATAAATTTCTATTTTCGGTGAGATCATATGCTTTATACGGCTATTTCACTTCAGAAAAAGTAGGAGAAGAAGTCCTTGCATATGACCCAATTCCTGGAGTATATGAAAGCTGTGTCTCTTTAGAAGAAACAACTGGAGGCAGAGCATGGTCCCTATAAGATCACCTAAATACCCAATTAAAAAAAATAATTTTTACACGAAATCGATATAGTATTACAAAAAAAAGATCGATTTGATTTTGACATTATAACATTAAAAAAAATGAATTTAAAAGAAGAATACGATGCTATTGTAGTTGGTACTGGAATTTCCGGAGGATGGGCGGCAAAAGAATTATGTGAAAACGGATTAAAAACACTGGTTCTAGAACGCGGTAGAATGATAGAACACGTTAAAGATTATCATACAGCACATATGGATCCTTGGGATTTACCCAATGCAGGTCAAGCCACAAGAGAAACTAGAGAGCGCAAAGCGAAACAACATCGAACAGGGTATGTCACTGGTGAAGCACATCAACATTTTTTTGTAGACGACAACAAACATCCTTATAACGAAGACCGACGTTTCGATTGGATTAGAGGCTATCACGTTGGTGGACGTTCATTAATGTGGGGTCGCCATAGTTACAGATTAAGCGACATGGATTTCAAAGCCAACAAAAAAGACGGTATTGCTGTTGATTGGCCTGTGCGCTATAAAGACATTGCTCCTTGGTATAGTAAGGTTGAAGAATACATTGGTGTTTGTGGAGAAAAACTAGGATTAGATCAACTCCCAGATGGTGAGTTTTTAAAACCTATGGAAATGAATTGTGTTGAGGAGGTTCTTAAAGAAAAGGTCGCCGAAAAATTAGACGGTCGTGTCATAACAACCGGAAGGGTTGCTCATATTACTGAAGGTACAAAACCTGGTTTAGGACGAAGCACATGTCAATATAGAAATAGATGTATGCGCGGCTGCCCTTATGGCGCCTATTTTAGCAGTAATTCATCTACACTTCCTGCTGCAGATGCTACAGGAAATATGACCTTAAGACCGCACTCTGTAGTTCATGAAGTCATTTATGATGAAAAATTAGGAAAAGCAATTGGCGTAAAGGTAATTGACTCAGAAACTAAAGAAGAACATATTTACAAAGCAAAAGTAATTTTCTTATGTGCATCTGCTATAGCGTCTACATCGATTTTAATGCAATCAAAATCGGATAGATTTCCAAACGGTTTAGGAAACGACAGTGGTGAATTAGGACATAATCTTATGGATCACCATTTCCATGTTGGAGCTAGAGCACAAATAGATGGTTTTGAAGACAAATACACCAAAGGAAGACGCCCTGGTGGTTTATATATCCCACGATTTAAAAATCTAGGTGGTGACTCAGATAGCAAAAACTATATCAGAGGCTTTGGATATCAAGGTGGTGCCGGACGTGGAACAGGTACGGAGTTAGTTGCAGAACTAAAATACGGTCCTGAATTAAAAGAAGAAATTTTAAAACCTGGTACTTGGGGTGTTGGCTTAACTGCATTTGGTGAAACTTTACCAGACCACAGCAATCGCATGTACTTAAATTATGAAAAAAAGGACGAATGGGGTCTCCCTACGGTAACTTTTGATGCTGATTTTGGACCTAATGAATTAGCCATGCGTGTAGATATGCAAGCCGAAGCCGTTAAGATGTTAGAAGCAGCAGGATTTAAGAACGTTAAAGGCCATGACAATATTGGAGGTAGAGCCATGGGGAATGGAATTCATGAAATGGGAACTGCTAGAATGGGACGCGATCCAAAAACATCTATACTTAATAAGTACAATCAAATCCACGCCTGTAAAAATGTATATGTGACAGATGGCTCGTTTATGACCTCTGCAGGATGTCAAAATCCATCTTTAACTTATATGGCTTTTACGGCTAGAGCAGCCAATCACGCCGCAGAAGAATTTAAAAAATCGAACTCTTAAATATAATCACATGAAAAGAAGAGAAGCATTAAAAAATATAGGCCTTTCGGCTGGTGCCGTTTTAGCCACCCCTTCACTGTTTAGTCTTTTACAAAGCTGTACCAGCGATGTTGCAACCTGGACACCAGACTTCCTTAGCAGTGATCAAGGCATTGTATTAAAAGGTATCGTAGATGTTATTTTACCCAAAACAGATACACCATCTGGAACTGAGGTTAACGTACCTCAGTTTATTGATAAATATGCAAATGAAGTTACAGCCATAGAAGAGCAGGCAAAACTGAAAGCTGCTTATGAAAATTTGGTAAGTCTTATTAAAAGGGACTATAACGAGAATCTTAGCAATGTAACTACTGATAATTACAAAGCGCTTTTAGATACGCACATGAAATTATCTAGTGAAGAGCAGCCAGAGACAGATCCAAATAAAATGAACGCTTCACAGCTTTTAAACAGCATCAAAGGGCGCTCTATTTGGGCGTATCGTGTAAGCGAAACAGTAGGTGAGACCGTATTAGCTTACGACCCAATTCCTGGCGCTGCATATTGTGGCGATTTACAGGAATTAACTGGTGGGAAAGCTTGGTCTCTATAGTATATTATAATTAGTTTTATTCGATGAAGTATATATTAAAATTATTGATAATCTGTATTTGTGCAGTATCGTTTACTAATTGTAAAAACAACAAAACTATTGAAACCCCTAAAGAAGAATGGGTACAACTATTTAATGGTGAAAACCTGGAAGATTGGATTATTAAAATTAAAGGCTATCCCCTTAATGAAAATATCCATAATACCTTCCGGGTTGAAAATGGAGTGCTAAAAGTATCTTATGATGGCTATGATTTATTCAATGCTTCTTATGGCCATATTTTTTACAAGAAGCCATTTTCAAGTTATAAATTGAAATTACAATACCGATTTACTGGAGAGCAATTGAGCGATGGCGAGGGATGGGCGACGAGAAACAGTGGAGTCATGGTGCATTCTCAACCCCCAGAAAGCATGAATTTGGATCAAGATTTTCCAGTTTCCGTAGAAGTACAATTATTAGGAGGATTAAAAGAAGGCGAAGCCCGACCTACTGCCAATCTATGTACTCCAGGCACACATGTGTTATTAAATAATGAATTATTTACGCCGCATTGTACAAGTTCATCTTCCGAGACCTTTTATGGTGATCAATGGGTGAATTTGGAAGTTATGGTGATTCAGGATTCTATAATTACCCATAAGGTTAATGGCGTTGAAGTGTTATCCTATTCAAAACCAATTATAGGAGGTGAATTCAATACCTTAGAAAACCGAAAAGGAGAACTATTAAAATCGGGATATATCTCATTGCAAAGTGAAAGTCATCCTGTTGAATTTAAAAATATTGAGATTTTAGAATTAGACAATAAATAACTTGTTGAGCTTTTAACAAGCCAAATAAATTACATCAAACCATATGGAAAGAAGGTCCTTTGTAAAAAAATCAGTATTAGCGAGTTCAGCTGCATTAACGAGCGCTTCCTTATTTTCCAATACGCTTATAAAAAAAGAAGCTGTTCATAAATTCAAATTAAAATATGCGCCTCATGCGGGTATGTTTAAACATCATGCAGGGGCTGATATTTTGGATCAACTAAAATTCATGATCGACCAGGGATTTACTGCATTTGAAGATAATGAAATGCGTAATCGCCCTGTTAAATTACAAGAGGACATTGCAAAACTTATGAAAGACAACCATATGGAAATGGGCGTTTTTGTGGCGCATAAAATTTATTGGAAGGATGCCAATTTGGCCTCTGGAAATAAAGAGTTCCGCGATGAATTCTTAAAAGACATTCAAAATTCGGTTGCCGTAGCAAAACGTACCAATGCAAAATGGATGACTGTTGTTCCGGGGCATGTGGATTTAAGGCAAGATGACAATTACCAAACTGCTAATGTTATAGAAGCCCTAAAACAGGCTTCCGAAATCCTAGAACCTTACGACATCACCATGGTTTTGGAACCTCTCAATTTCAGGAATCATCCGGGCATGTTTTTAAACGAATCACCACAAGCATATCAAATATGTAAGGCTGTTAATTCGCCTTCCTGTAAAATTCTTTTTGACATTTATCATCAGCAAATTCAAGAAGGTAATTTAATTCCCAATATTGAAGCCTGTTGGGATGAAATCGCCTATTTCCAAATTGGAGATAATCCTGGGCGCAATGAACCTACCACAGGTGAGATTAATTATAAAAACATCTTTAAGTATATTCATAACAAAGGATACTCTGGTATTCTAGGCATGGAACATGGCAATTCCAAGGAAGGAAAAGCTGGTGAGCTAGCCGTTATTGAGGCCTATAAACAAACTGACGATTTCTAAAAACCAACAAGCATATGAAAAACAAGAACACAACCAATAGAAGGGGATTTATTAAAAAGACAGCCTTAACCGTTGCTGGTATTTCAATTATCCCACGACATGTAATGGGCCAAGGGTTTATCCCTCCGAGTGACAAACTTAATATTGCCGTTATTGGTGGTGGTGGCAAAGGTTATAGCGATGCCGTGAATGTTTGGAATAATGGCGCCTCAAATATTGCCGCTATTTGTGATGTGGATTGGAATCAAGCCTCTAGGGCATTTGAAAAATTTCCAAATGCAAAGCGGTTTAAAGATTATAGAAACTTATTGGATAACATGAAAGATATTGACGCCGTTACGGTGTCTACTCCGGACCACACACATGCCGTTATAACTATGGCAGCCATGCAATTGGGGAAACACGTTTATGTTCAAAAGCCATTAACACACAATATTCATGAAGCGAGAACCCTGACTGAAGCCGCTAGAAAATACAAATCCGTAAGCCAAATGGGAAACCAAGGTGCTTCCGGAAAAGGCGTACAAACCATGATGCATTGGTTTGATCAAGGGATGATAGGCAAGGTTAGTGAAAGTCATGTATGGACAAACAGACCCGTTTGGCCACAGGGAATACCTAGTCCGACAGATCGTCCAAAAATGTTAGATGGTTTAGACTGGGACAGCTGGGTTGGTCCTGCTGAAATGGTCGATTACCACCCCTTATACCATCCATTTAAATGGAGAGGTTGGTGGAATTTTGGAACCGGTGCCTTAGGAGATATGGGTTGTCATTTAATGGATCCTCCATTTAGAGTTTTAGGTTTAGGTTATCCTACCGAGGTTGAAAGTAGTGTTGGAGCAGTTTTTTCTAAAGATTGGGTCGCAGATTACTTTCCAGAATCATGCCCACCTTCATCAAGAACCCAATTAAAATTCCCTGCCAGTGAAAAAAATCCATGTGAAATGAAAATGAATTGGACCGATGGTGGACATCGTCCATTCCATCCTGATTTAATCCCTGCCGATCATCCTATTGGGGATGAAAACAGTACAAATGGCGTCCTTATGATTGGAGAAAAAGGCATTATGACATCTGGAACCTATGGTAGAAACCCAAAAGTATATCTGAATTCAGGCGAGATCATTTTACCCGAAAAAGGAACTCAAGAATCTTCGAAACCCGAAAACGGGCATCATGAATTTTGGGTTGAAGCTTGTAAAGAAGGTTATGGTGGAGACAAGCATAAAGCATTGACCTCCTCATTCGATTTTGCAGGACCCTTAACCGAATCTGTTTTGATGGGGAATTTAGCGATAAGAAGCTATAGCTTACGCACAAAGAAAGACAGAGGATTTGAATATCCTGGACAAAAGAAATTACTTTGGGATGGTATCAATATGAAAATAACCAATTTTGAACCCGCCAATCAATTCGTTAAAAGAAACTATAGAAAAGGCTGGAGCCTTGATTAAAACATTTAATAAGTTAACCCTAAGACCAACTGTATTTTATTATTGAAACTAACTGTTCAATAATAAAAACTAAAAAAGGACATCTCTCGATGTCCTTTTTTAGTCCAAAATAATTTCTTTATAAATTATTCCACGATAAAGGTCCCACGCATCATTCCGTAATGCCCAGGGAAGCTACATAAAAACTCATAGGTTCCTGCTTCTGGTGCATCGAATTCGATTGAAGTAGTAGTTCCTCCACCAATCAAATCGGTATGTGCAATAATATCCTGTGAATCTTTAGGAATATACTGATTATCATTTGCTGTAGCTGCTTTGCCTGCAAATGCGACCAAATCAACACCTTTTTTCAAGATCACTACATTATGTCCCATTATTTTCACACCCATTTTCCCAACATGACGCAGGGTCAACTTTACTTTCTGTCCAGCTTTTACTTTTATTTCCTTCTTATTGAATTTCATAAAGTCATCACCTGATATTACAACATTTGCGACCTTATCATCTACTTTTTTTGTTTCTTTTTTGGTTCCTATTTTAAGCTTTTTAGAATCCTCAGTTTTCTTTTCTTCTCCTCCACATCCTGACAGAATCACAAGTGTTAAACAGGATAATAAAAGGAATTTAAAATATTTCATAATTTAGTGTTTTAATGTGTTGTAAATTTAATACTTAATCGCTACAAAATGTAGTCTGTGTTTATAAAATTTGATGTTTTCTCTCTTAAAATTTGGCTTAGAATCGCATTGTTATAGGCATTGTCTTTTGAAGCCACAAAGGTTCTAATTGAAAAGGATCTCAGCGCATCATGAACACTTAAAGTGCTAAATGCAGAATCTTTTCTTCCTGTAAATGGATATTCATCTGGACCGCGTTGACAAGAGCTATTTAAATTCACACGACATACCAAATTCACCAAGGTATCTATCAAGGGTGATAAGGTGCTAATATCACTTCCAAATAAACTTACTTGTTGCCCATAATTTGATTCAGCCATATCGTCTAAAGGCTGCTCAATATCTTTAAAAGAAACCACAGGAATCACTGGTCCGAATTGTTCTTCTTGAAAAACACTCATATCCTTTGAGACCGGGTATAAGACTGCAGGGAAAATATAGTTATCTGTAATCTCTCCACCTTTTTCATTTAATATCGCTGCCCCTTTATCTAAAGCATCATCAATTAAACCCTTGATATATGCTGGTTTTCCAGGCTCTGGCAGCGGCGTTAACTTAGCTCCCGTTTCCCAAGGATTACCAAATTTCATCGCGTCTACTCTAGCTGAAAATCTGGCATTAAAGGCATCGACAATAGTTTCGTGTACATATAATACTTTTAAGGCAGTACAACGCTGACCATTAAAGGACAATGTTCCTGCCAAACATTCGTCTATTGCTAAATCCAAATCAGCATCTGGTAAAATAATCCCAGGATTTTTTGCTTCCAATCCAAGAACCAGACGTAATCTGTTTTTCTTAGGATGCTTATTTTGAAGGGCATTTGCCGAAGTACTATTCCCTATTAAGGCTAAGACATCTATCTTTCCAGATTCCATTATCGGAGTTGCTAACACCCGACCCCTACCGTATATAATATTAACCACCCCTTTTGGGAAGCTGTTTTGGAATGCTTCCAATAAAGGAGATAATAATAAAACACCGAGTTTTGCAGGTTTAAAAATAGTGGTATTCCCCATTATCAGGGCAGGAATCAACAAACAAAAGGTTTCATTTAAAGGATAATTATAAGGTCCTAAACACAATACTACACCTAAAGGACCGCGTCTGATATGTGCATGCACACCCCCACTTTTCTCGAATTTTGCACTATCCCTATCCATCTGTTTATAGTCTTCGATAGTGTCATAAATATAATCGACAGTTCTATCAAATTCCTTTTCAGAGTCGGGTAGGGTCTTCCCTATTTCCCACATCAAGAGCTTGACAACCTCTTCACGTTTGGTTTTCATTTGCTCTACAAATTTCTCCATACAAGCTATACGATCTATGACTTTCATAGTCGGCCATAAACCCTGACCTTTATCATAAGCAGTACAAGCCGAATCCAATGCTTCTAAAGCTTCTGTTTCTCCTAATTGTGGAATGCTTCCTAATAGGGTTGGTTGGTAAGCTTCTGTAGAAGATATTGTAGAATATATTTCTGCGGTTTCACCCGTCCAAGATTTTAACTCCCCATTGACCAAATAGGTTTTTTGATCTATTTGAGATTTAATTTGCAGGGCTTCCGGAATGTCTAAAAATGTTGTTTTCATATGCTATCAACTGGTTAAAAGGAATACCAAGTTAGCCATAATAATGTCTTAAGCAGATAATTAGCTTTGAAAACTTCGAAGTTTTACGGTATTAGCAACACTCTAAGCTAATGCAAATACAAAATTTGAACGATAACGTTTTCGGGTTTTGAAATTATCAATCCACAAATCAAGAATATACTATAACAGCTCCTAATTGAGGCCTACAGATAGTCACTAAAGCCATACGACATGAATAGAAATAAACTATAATTTAAAAATAAATCGGGAATAAAAACACCTAATTAAAGGGATAAAAGCAGTAAATACTATACCAAAAACTGAAATAAATCTGGTTTATCATTGAGGTAATCTCCATAAAAATTATGCAATTTCAACTTGGTGATTAGGGGTTTTAAATCAGAAGGCGATTTTAACTGAACACCAACCACAGCGACATCCGTTTCACGATTCGCTTTTTTGGTATATTCAAAATGTGTGATATCGTCATCCTCGCCGAGAATTTCGACCACAAATTCTCTTAAAGCTCCTGCGCGTTGCGGAAACTTTATGATAAAATAATGTTTTAAACTGGCGTATAATAAAGCCCGTTCTTTAATCTCTGGGGTTCGGGTGATATCATTATTACTACCACTAATAAGGCAGACGACGTTTTTTCCTTTAATTTTTTCTGAATATCCATCTAAAGCAGCAATACTTAATGCCCCGGCAGGTTCTACTACAATCGCATCTTTATTATAAAGCTCTAAAATTGTTTGGCATACCTTACCTTCTGGAACGGTAATCATATCGTCCAAGTTCTCTTTACAAATTTCAAAAGTCTTATCACCAACACGCCTAACAGCTGCGCCATCGACAAATTTCTCAATTTTTTTGAGTTCGACAACAGCTCCATTCTGAATGGATGTCAACATGGATGGAGCTCCTTCTGGCTCTACTCCTATTATTTTTGTTTGTGGTGACAATGCTTTAAACATTGTCGATAAACCGGCAGCTAAACCACCACCGCCAACAGGAATAAAAATATAATCGATAGGATTTTGACTCTGATTCAATATTTCCAAACCAACAGTAGCTTGTCCTTCAATAACTTTTTCATCATTAAAAGGGTGAATAAAGCTTTTATTTAAGCGTTCACATTCTAGCATTGCGGCATCATATGAATCATCGAAAGTATCACCAACCAAAATAATCTCAATAAAATCGGAACCAAACATTTTTACCTGCTCCACCTTTTGTTTCGGGGTCGGAGCAGGCATATAAATGCTTCCTTTTATTTTCAACAACTTACAAGATAAGGCCACACCTTGGGCATGATTACCTGCACTTGCACATACGATTCCATTTTCAATTTCCTCATCACTAAGTGAAGACATTTTATTGTAAGCACCTCTAATTTTATAGGAACGCACTTGCTGTAAATCTTCCCTTTTAAACAAAATATTACATTCAAATTGCTCCGAATATCTCATATTTTGAATTAATGGTGTTAAGGCTGTAACTTCTTTTAATTTTTCAGAAGCCTCAGTTACATCTGTAACAGTTGGAAAGTATGTTGTTGTAAATTGCATCTTCTATATTATGCTAAAACTGGAGTTTCCTCAGTTTCAGATTTTATTACTTTCATATCCGTCATAGCAGTACGAAGCACTTTTCCTGTAGCTTCGATAGGGTGCTGTCTAATAGCGTCATTCACGGCAATCAATTCAGCATTATCTACATCATTAGATGTAGAGAATGGCTTACCAATCACATCTGTTGATACTGTTTTCATGAAATCCACTAATAATGGTTTACAAGCATGATCAAATAAATAACATCCGTATTCGGCCGTATCAGAAATAATACGATTCATTTCAAATAATTTCTTTCTAGAAACTGTATTTGCAATTAATGGTAATTCGTGAAGTGATTCGTAATATGCTGATGCTTCAATAATTCCAGAAGCCACCATCGTTTCAAAAGCCAATTCAACACCTGCTCTTACAAAGGCAACCATTAAAACGCCATTGTCAAAATATTCTTGTTCAGAAATTGCATCCGTTGTTGCAGCTGTCTTTTCAAAGGCAGTTTCCCCTGTTGCAGCACGCCATTTTAATAAATTTACATCATCATTAGCCCAATCTTCCATCATCGTTTGAGAAAAATGACCCGACATAATATCGTCCATATGCTTTTCAAACAACGGCTTCATTATTGTTTTTAACTCTTCAGAAATCTGGTAAGCTTTAATTTTAGCAGGATTCGACAAACGATCCATCATATTAGTAATACCACCGTGCTTTAAAGCTTCGGTAATAGTTTCCCATCCATATTGAATTAATTTTGAAGCATAATTAGCATCGATACCTTCTTCTACCATTTTATCAAATGACAAGATAGATGCCGTTTGTAACACCCCACATAAAATGGTTTGCTCTCCCATTAAATCACTTTTCACCTCAGCGACGAAAGATGACTCTAAAACTCCGGCTTTATGTCCGCCTGTTGCTGCAGCATATGCTTTAGCTTGCGCCCATCCTTTACCTTGAGGGTCATTTTCAGGATGTACAGCCGTTAAGGTTGGTACTCCAAATCCACGTTTATATTCCTCTCTAACTTCTGATCCAGGACATTTAGGCGCTACCATGATTACGGTAAGATCTTCACGTATTTGCTTCCCTTCTTCAACGATATTGAATCCGTGAGAATACGATAATGTCGCACCTTGCTTCATCAATGGCATCACGGTATCCACAACATTTGAATGTTGTTTGTCTGGTGTTAAATTCAATACTAAGTCTGCCGTCGGAATCAATTCATCATAAGTCCCAACAACAAAATTATTAGAACTTGCATTTTTAAAAGACTGACGCTCTTCTTTTATTGCTTGTGCACGTAATGCATAAGAAATATCCAATCCAGAATCTCTCATATTTAATCCTTGGTTTAGACCTTGAGCCCCACAACCAACAATTACTATCTTTTTGCCTATTAAAGCCTCCACTCCTTCTTCAAATTCTGAAGATTCCATAAATCTACACTTAGACAACTGATCCAGCTTCTGTCCTAACGATAGTGTATTAAAATAATTTGCCATTTTTCTTGTGTTATTTGATTATTTAAGTCTTGATTCCACGATGATTGCATAGTGACTGCGTTCGATGTGACCTGTTCAACTTGGTATTAGTATTAATTATTAAATGCTGCTAGCATTTCAGTTATTTTCATTTCACTTTTAGTCACAGCGATACGTCCTGAACGCACAAACTGCATTATTCCGAAGGCGCTTAATTCTCTATGCAACAGCTCAATTTCATGGCGTCTTCCAGATTTTTCAAGCACAAAAAAGTCTTTATTTACAGTGACTATAATTGCATTGCTATCTTTAATTATGTTCTGAATTTGAGGGGCTTCAAATAAGAGTTCCGACTTAATTTTAAACATACAGGACTCCTGATAAATAGTTTCTTCATCGGTATGATAATAAGCCTTGATAACCTCAATTTGTTTTTCAATTTGACCGATTATCTTTTTGACCTGTTCTTCAGTCATATTCACCACGATTGTAAAACGCGACACGCCTTCAATTTCAGAAACTGAAATATTCAAACTTTCTATATTGATACGTCGCCGTTGAAATATTGCTGAAATACGATTCAATAATCCGATATTATTTTCGGTATAAATTGAAATTGTATATGTGTTTATATTATTCTCCATATAGTGGATTTTAAATGCCTATTATTGGCTTAACTTAATCTTATTTCTGAAACCGATGCTCCCGATGGAACCATTGGGAATACATTATTTTCTTTTTCTACACAAACCTCAAGGAAATAAGCATTATCTGAAGCCATCATTTCGGCAACAGCATCGGCTAATTCTTCACGTTTTGTAACTCGAGTTGCATCGATGTGATACCCTTTTGCAATAGTAATAAAGTCAGGATTTGTCATTTCTGTAGAGGCATATCGCTTATCAAAAAACAATTGTTGCCACTGACGTACCATCCCTAAAAACTCATTGTTTAGTACTACTATTTTCACAGGGACTTTAGTTTGAAAAATGGTCCCTAATTCCTGAATAGTCATCTGGTATCCACCATCTCCAATAATAGCCACGACATCTCTTTGAGGCGCCGCCATTTTCGCACCTATAGCTGCGGGTAACGCAAAGCCCATAGTTCCTAAACCACCAGAGGTAATATTACTTTTGGTTTCATTGAATTCGGCATAACGACAAGCGATCATTTGGTGCTGACCAACATCTGAAACTATTGCTGCTTTTCCTTTACTCTGAGAGTTGATTTCATTTAAAACCTCTCCCATAGTTAAGCCTGCCTTGCTCGGCGTAATATCCTCTCGAATCACCTGATCATACTCAATAGCATATAAATCTTTAAATTCCTGTAACCATGCTGTATGAGAATTTTCATTTAGCAAAGGCAAAAGATCGGCTAAACTCGTTTTGGCATCACCGAGAACAGCAACTTCTGTTTTTACATTTTTATCTACTTCAGCAGGATCAATTTCAAAGTGGATCACCTTCGCCTGTTTTGCATATCTGCTTAAATCGCCAGTAACACGATCGTCAAATCGCATTCCAATAGCAATAAGCACATCGCACTCATTGGTTAGTTTATTTGGTGCATAATTACCATGCATTCCAACCATACCAATATTTAAGGGGTGTGATGTTGGAATTGCAGAAGCTCCCATAATGGTCCAAGCCGAAGGAATTCCAGCTTTTTCAATAACGGCTTTAAACTCAGCTTCAGCTTCACCAAGAATCACTCCTTGTCCCCAAATTATCATTGGTTTTTTCGCTGCATTTATTATTTCTGCTGCTGCTACAACCGTGGCTTGATCCGTCTTTGGAATTGGATTATAACTTCTGATACCTTCACATTTTTTATATTCAAAATCGAATTCTTCAAATTGTGCATCTTTGGTAATATCAATTAATACCGGTCCAGGTCTTCCACTCTTTGCTATATAAAACGCTTTGGCTATGACTTCTGGAATTTCGGCAGCACTGGTCACTTGGTGATTCCATTTTGTTACTGGTGTTGAGATCCCAACAATATCTGTTTCCTGAAAAGCATCACTTCCTAGTAAATGTGAAGGTACTTGACCAGTAATACACACCATAGGTGTCGAATCAATTTGCGCATCTGCAATACCCGTAATGAGGTTAGTTGCTCCAGGACCAGAGGTTGCCATAGCGACACCTACACGTCCCGAAATCCTAGCATAGCCCTGAGCAGCATGTGTCGCACCTTGTTCATGTCGTGTGAGCACGTGATGAATTTCGTCTTGATACTTATATAATTCGTCATACACAGGCATAATAGCACCGCCAGGATAACCATACAGTACATCTACGCCTTCGGCTAATAAACTTCTTACGACGGCTTCGCTACCTGAAATACGTTCCTTAGGTTGCTCTAAGTATTTATTTTGTTTTACAGTTTGTGTTTCCATATTTAATCTTTAATATTAGATTCCCACCTTAGTGGAAACTAGAATTCATCGGTTACACATCCTTTAGATGCTGATGATACTGTTCTTGCATATTTATAAAGTACACCGCGTTCCACTTTAAGTTCTGGCGCGATCCATTGTTGTCTTCTTTGTTCTAATTCACTGTCTGAAATTTCAACAGAAATTGAATTTGTTTCGGCATCGATAGTAATGATATCTCCATCTTTTACTAAGGCGATAGCTCCTCCTTCTTGTGCTTCAGGGGTAATATGCCCGACGACAAAACCATGTGTTCCTCCTGAGAATCGTCCATCGGTTATCAATGCGACATCTTTTCCCAGTCCAGCACCCATTATGGCAGCTGTTGGCTTTAACATTTCTGGCATTCCAGGACCTCCTTTAGGCCCTTCATAACGAATCACAACTACATCTCCTTTGTCTACTTTCCCATCGCGAATACCGTCATTTGCTTCATATTCACCTTCGAAGACTTTTGCTTTTCCTCTAAATTTCAATCCCTCTTTTCCTGTGATTTTTGCCACAGAACCTTCTTTGGCTAGGTTTCCATAAAGCATACGTAAATGCCCAGATGCTTTTATTGGTTGATCCAACGGTCTAATGACATCCTGACCTTCAGTCAAATCTTCGACATCCAATAAGTTTTCCGCAAGGGTTTTACCCGTTACCGTTAGACAATCACCGTGAAGTAATCCTTTTTTTAATAAATATTTTAATACTGCAGGAATTCCACCAACGGCATGAACATCTTCCATGAGGTATTTCCCGCTAGGCTTTAAATCGGCCAAAAATGGTGTATTATCACTGATTCGTTGAAAGTCTTCTAGTGTAAACTCAATTTGTGCCGCTCTGGCTATCGCTAAAAAGTGAAGCACTGCATTTGTAGATCCTCCTAAAATGGTAACCAATCGAATAGCATTCTCTAATGATTTTTTAGAAATAACATCTGAAGGTTTGATATCTCTTTCTAATAACAATCGCATCGCCTCTCCAGCTTTAACTGCCTCTTGTTTTTTCTCTTCTCCAGTTGCCGGGTTAGAGGAGTTATAAGGCAAGGTCATTCCCAAGGCTTCAATTGCCGAAGCCATAGTATTGGCTGTGTACATTCCTCCACAAGCACCAGCTCCAGGGCAGGCTTTTTCAACAATATGTTGGTATTCGGATTCGGTCATCGTACCTGCAACCTTAGATCCCCAAGCTTCAAAAGCAGAAACTATATCGAGCTTCTTTCCATTATGACAACCTGAATCAATCGTTCCCCCATATACAAGGATAGAAGGTTTATTCACTCTAATCATTGCCATCAATGCCCCAGGCATATTTTTGTCACAGCCTACAACAGTGATCAATCCATCATAACTCATCCCTTGCACCACCGTTTCCATAGAATCTGCTATGATATCACGAGATGGTAGGGAGAAACGCATTCCAGGAGTTCCCATTGAAATTCCATCACTAACACCAATAGTATTAAAAATTAATCCGATAACATCCTCATTAAGGGTTCCTTTCTTGGCCAATTTAGCCAAATCATTGAGGTGCATATTACAAGGATTTCCTTCGTATCCAGTACTTGCGATACCAACCAAAGGCTTATTAAAATCTTCTTTGGTCAACCCTATAGCGTGTAGCATTGCTTGTGCTGCGGGTTGTGTTGGATCTTGAGTTACGGCCTTACTATATTTATTTAATTCTTTCATGGTTTTGTTATAATATCAGACTAAGCAAAGCTTAGAATCTGCGAAATTAAATTTTTACATATTTTATTAGCTTCAATCATAGTCATTTCTGTTTAAATTCATTCATTATTGAATTAGGTTAATTATCTGATTTTCATCTGTTTATCTCGATATTTTTATGATGTCCAATGCGCCAAAAAAATGCAATAAAAAAGCCTGTATCGCGATGATACAGGCTTGAGATATTTTTCATAGCAATCTGTATCAACTCAATTTGAGTAAATAATGACAATAATAAATGTGACACTGAGATTTTTAAATTTCATTTTCTATGCTTATAAAACTAAAAAAGCCTTCCGTTTAAGGAAGGCTTTTAGTGTATTTTAATTGCTACAATATCCTTCCCTATCGTTGTGAAATAATCACCACGACAATAATAGAGAGTATATTTAAAACTTGTTTTTTCATTTGTTAGTTCAAAGGTTAATAAAATTTATATAATAACCAAACTATTTTTTATTTTAGAAATATTTTCTGTTTCGCTGTGATTTAATGGCAAAAAGCAGAGTTTTTTTCCGTTTCTCAAGAATTCTATATTATTCGGTTTTTTTGTTAGGTATTAATCTTTACATTTGCAGTCGAATTGAGGAATATTTTGATCTGATTGCAACCTCGTAAAAAAATGCTAAAGCAGTAATTTAGACTTCTCTAGCACTACAAGCAATCTGACCAAATTATCCTGTTATTATTAGATTTAATACTGTATAATTATGTCATATTTATTTACCTCAGAAAGTGTTTCTGAAGGTCATCCAGATAAAGTAGCAGATCAGATTTCTGATGCACTTATAGATAATTTTTTAGCCTTTGATAGCGACTCTAAAGTAGCTTGTGAAACCCTTGTAACTACGGGACAAGTTGTACTCGCCGGAGAAGTGAAATCGACCACCTATTTAGATGTTCAAAAAATAGCCAGAGAAACCATTAACAAAATTGGATATACCAAGAGCGAATATATGTTCGACGGCAATTCTTGTGGCGTATTCTCGGCAATACATGAGCAATCTGACGATATTAACCGTGGGGTCGATAGAGACAGCAAAGAGCAACAGGGCGCAGGAGACCAAGGAATGATGTTTGGGTACGCAACCAAAGAGACTAAAAATTTCATGCCTTTGGCCTTAGATTTATCACACTTGATACTCAAAGAACTCGCTGCTTTACGTCGAGAAAACAAAGACATCACCTATTTACGCCCAGATTCTAAAAGTCAAGTGACCATAGAATATAGTGATGATAATATCCCACAACGCATCGATGCCATCGTGGTATCGACACAGCATGACGATTTTGGACCTGATGAGGAGATGCTAGCAAAAATCAGAAAAGATATTGTTGACATTTTAATTCCTAGAGTGGTTGCTAAACTTTCAGATGGAACCAAGGCGTTATTCACCGACGATATTACCTATCATATTAATCCAACAGGAAAGTTTGTTATTGGTGGCCCTCATGGAGATACGGGACTCACCGGACGAAAAATTATTGTAGACACCTATGGCGGAAAAGGTGCCCATGGTGGTGGTGCTTTCTCAGGAAAAGACCCCTCTAAGGTCGATCGAAGTGCTGCTTATGCCACACGCCATATTGCTAAAAACTTGGTCGCAGCTGGTGTTTGCGATGAAATATTAGTACAGGTAAGTTATGCCATTGGAGTGGTTGAGCCTATGGGCATATTCGTAGATACTTATGGTACTTGTCCGTTTAACATGACGGATGGTGAAATTGCAGAAAAATTAACCGGTATTTTTGATATGCGCCCTGCAGCCATTGAAGAACGTTTAAAACTACGTCAACCTATTTATTTAGAAACCGCAGCCTACGGACATATGGGACGTCAAAACGAAATAGTTTCTAAAACATTTACACAGCCTAACGGAGTTTCTAAAACTTTAGATGTAGAGTTATTTACCTGGGAAAAATTAGATTATGTAGACAAGGTAAAAGCGGCTTTCGGACTGTAAAGTACGCGGTATACAAAATATATTAAATCCTCATAACATAATTTGTTATGAGGATTTTTTGTTGGTCACAGGCATAAATACCTTTGAAACAATTAATCATCCAAGATCATTTCCCTGTATAAACCAAATTAAAAATCAGCCTAACCCACTTATTTTTAGGTCCTTAAAAAAATTCGGGTAATATTTAACAAATAATACTCTGCATAGCACAGTACTATGCTGTATGTTTGCAGCTCATCAAATCAAAAATCAAAATGAAAACACAAATTTTATTAATTCTATCAATTAGCGTACTGCTATTTTCCTGTTCAGAGAACAAAAACAAAGAAGCCCTTAATCAGAATACTATTACTAAGAATACCATTACTCCGAATGTCTATCATTTAAACACAACTAAATTAGATAGCCTTTTTGAAGTGCTTGATAAGAGTGGTGAATTTATGGGTAGTATCGCGCTGTCTTATGACGGATCAATTATATATACCAATGCCATCGGTTTTGCTGATATCGAAACACAAAAAAAAGCAACAACCAACACTAAATATAGAATTGGCTCAATTTCTAAAATGTTTACCGCTACATTAGTTCTTAAAGCTATAGAAGAAAACAAAATAAAACTGGAGCAAACTATTGAGAACTATTTTCCAACAGTTGAAAACGCTAATAAAATCACTATTGAAAATTTATTAAATCATAGAAGTGGGATCCATAGTTTCACAAACGACAAAGCATTTATAACCTACCTTACAGAATACAAAACACCAGAAGAAATGGTTGAAATCATTTCAAATTTCAAAAGTGATTTTGAACCTAATACTAAAGGTGATTATAGCAATTCAAATTATGTACTGCTCTCAATCATACTCGAAAAAGTGTATGATTCTAGTTTAAAAGATCTAATTGCAGAAAAAATTAGTGTTCCCCTTCATCTTAAAAACACCTATTATGGAGCTAAAATAAACCTAGCGGACAATGAATCTAATTCTTATAGACTTACAACACAATGGACCAAAGGACCTGAAGTAGACATGTCTATCCCTATGGGAGCAGGTGCAATAGTCTCTACTTCAACTGATGTCACTACTTTTATGGAAGCACTGTTTTCTGAAAAAATTATCTCGGCACAAAGTATTGAAATAATGACCACAATTAAAGGAAATTATGGCATGGGCGTTTCTCGATTTTCTATAAACGACAGAGAAAGCTTTGGACATAGTGGTTCCTTAGGTGGTTTTAAGTCTTTGGCCATGTATTTCCCAAAAGAAAAATTAGGAATTGCAGTAACTGCTAATGGAGATGCTAACAAAAAGCAGGAGCTACTATCTGAAGCCTTAAGTTATTATTTTAATGACACACTTATGGAAGCATCAGAGGCCGATTTAAAAAAATATGCAGGCGCTTATACCTCTGTAGAGGACAAGACGGACAACTTTACATTTACACATGAGAAAAACGCTCTAATCCTGGGAGTAGGTGAAGGTATGATAGGTGATTTAATTTATAAAGGGGATCATAAATTCTTGTTCGAGCAAGTCTATGCAGAATCTTTTACTTTTGTTTTTTCACCAGATAAAGAAGAATTATGGGTAAAACAAGGAGACTACGAAGCCATCTATAAGAAAGATTAACCTGGTACAATACCGTGAATAAACAATAGCGGCTGAATCATTTTATATATCCATCTAAATTGTAAATCAATCCGTTTTAAATTACATAAAACCTCATAACTAATGTGTTATGAGGTTTTTTATTGTGCCCATATTTGATTTTGCACGAAAAAACAACTAACTTAGTTTCAATATTTCTCCCTTATACTTATAACATATTCAAATGCTTTAACATTGTCATTCTTCTAAATCTCATTTAGAATGAAACTATTGCTGGAGGAAATCCACATTTAATTTTAGACCTATGAAAAGGACATTGAATAAACCATAAAGAGTGTAGGCAGAAAAAAGAATACGTGTAAAATTCAATAAAGAATGAAACTATTTTTCACATTCATATTCGCAGTATTTTTTTCGGGTAATTCTTTTGCTCAAAAAAAAGCAGACTCACTTAAAAGTGTTTGGCTCAATAAAAGTCTTCATGATTCAACGAGACTAGAGTCTATGAAGTCTTTAATAACAGATCATTATCTCAATACAAAGACAGACAGCGCGCTTATTTTGGCAAATACAATGCTTAACTACACTCATAAAAAGAAATATATAAAATGTGAAATAGACTTTCAGACGATAATTGGAGAAATTTACTTTGAACAAAGTAAATTTGATATAGGTGTAGAAAGCTATACTAAAGGGCTCGACTTAGCCAAGACGGTAAACGATAGTACCGTTTATTCAAAAAAACTATTTGAATTAGGAATCCTATATTATGATCATGAAGATTATGTAAACGCATTCAAAACTTGGCAAAAATCACAAGAAGCTTGTAGAATTTCAGGTGATAGTTTAAATGAAGGATGGAGTGTTGGTTACCTAGGTCATCTTTTCAGAACCTTAGGCGATTATAAAAAGGCTGAGAAATACCATTTAGAACATTTGCGGTTAAGCACAAAATATGAGATAAAGCGCAGTATATCTGGAGCTAATGGTAATTTAGGAGGCATTTACAATGACATGGAAAATATCCCCAAGTCCATAAAACATTGGAAAGAAGGAATCAGATTATCTAAAGAAATTGGTCTAGATGCTTACGCTTCCATCGGCACATTAAATCTCACATCTATCTATATAAAGGAAAAACAATTTTCAAATGCACAAAAATATCTCGACGAATATATAGAAGTAACAAAGGATTTTGATGAGCCTCGTTATAGTCAGAATATTAAACTTTTTCAATGTCAAATTGAATATGGATTGGGGAATTATACTGCTGCTTTACAAAAATGTGAATCTTGCCTAAAAACTCTAAAGACTTTTAAAAATGAATATGTACAGAACAAACTTTATAAGAGCCTATATCTTATAAATAAAAAATTAAATCGACATAATGAAGCACTTCATTATTTCGAAAAACATCAATTAGTCATAGATGATGAAAAAAAGGAGAAAGCCAGAACAGAAATTCAGAATATCGTTTTTAATAATCAAATAGTTGCAGATAGTATTGCTCAGACCCAAGAAAAAGAATTATTAAATGCAACTTTTGAAGCTAGCTTAGATAAAAAATCTCAAGAAAATAAGTTGTTTTTAATCATTGGTTTCATAGTTCTCTTATTAGTCCTAACCTATTTTCAAGTTTCAAAAAGAATTGCAGCCACGGAGCGCAAAAGACTTAAAGAAGTGAACCAACTTAAAAATTCATTATTCACAAACATCACTCACGAATTCAGAACACCTCTCACGGTTATTAAGGGTATGACCGATGCTATAAAATCGAATTTAAAAGATGAAAGACACGATCATCTCGAAAACTCCTTAGGAATGATAGAACGCAACAGTGACAGCTTATTGCTATTGGTAAATGAAATGTTAGATTTAGCCAAAATTGAAAGCGGTAAAATGGATCTTCAAATGCAACAGAATGATGTTATTCCATTCCTAAAATATGTAGGTGAAAGTTTTAGTTCTTTAGCTGATGAGAATCAAATCAGCCTTAAGGTTCATTCTAAAATTACCAGTCTTATCATGGATTTTGATTCGAGTAAACTAACATCTGTAGTTTCCAATTTCCTATCCAATGCCATTAAATTTACGCCTAAGCTTGGCCAAATAAAAGTAGATATTGATAGAATTACGAGAAAAGGAAACAGCTTTTTATCTATAAAAATAAAGGATAATGGGATAGGTATCTCTAGTAAGGAGCTCCCAAATATTTTCAATAGGTTCTATCAAACAGATGCGTCAACAATTCGGAAAAACGAAGGTACAGGAATTGGTTTGGCATTAACAAAGGAGCTCATAGAATTAATGAATGGAACAATTAAGGTAAAAAGTAATCTCAACAAAGGAAGTGAGTTTAGTATCATGCTCCCCGTTACCCGGAAAGCCGCCTTATCGAAAGATGTTTCTATTGACAACAGACCTAATACCTATGTATCAAATACAGTCCTCACACCAATTGATCAGGCACTCGAAACCGATTCAGAATTACCATTAGTTCTAATTATTGAGGACAATATGGATGTAGCGCATTATTTAAAAACATGCTTATTATCTAAGTACAACCCTATACATGCGGAAAATGGAATCCTAGGCATTGAAATGGCCTTAGAAAAAATACCAGACCTAATAATCTGCGATGTAATGATGCCTGGAAAAGATGGTTTTGAGGTTTGTGCAAAGCTAAAATCTGACGAACGTTCAGATCATATTCCAATCATAATGCTAACGGCTAAAGTGTCCATTGAAGATCGGCTAACTGGATTGTCTCATGGCGCTGATGCTTATTTAGCAAAACCATTTAATAAAGAAGAACTATTTACCAGATTGGATCAATTAGTTGCTCTTCGAAAAAAATTAATAGGTAAAATTCAAAAAGATGGATTTAATACCTTATTCACTAAATCTTCAAAAAACCCAAAATTACAATTCCTTCAAAAAGTTGTAAAAATCATCCATAAAAATATAGACAAGCCCAATTTAGGCTCTGGAGATATTGCTAAAACCCTCTTGATTAGTGATTCCCAAATCTATAGAAAAATAAAGGCTATCACAGGGAAATCTACTGCGATCTTCATCCGCTCAATTCGTTTAAAATACGCTAAAGAATTGCTATCAGATACCGACAAGACCATTTCTGAAGTGGCCTACGAAGTTGGCTTTAAAGATCCTTCTTGGTTCAGCCGTGCTTTTAAAGATGAATTCGGTTTTAGCCCTAGTGAGTCCGCAAAATAAATTCAATTTTATCAGCCCCTAAACGCTTCCATCCTTAAAAGAACTAAACAACTTAGACTTAACTTTTCATAAATACTCCTAGACTTTGATTAAATAGTACAAGTCCTGCCAGACATCTTACACTAATATTGTAAAACGCTCACAAATAGCCTTTTGAGCGCTATAAAAAATATTAAAAAACAATATTATGAAAACAAGATTCGGACTGACCTTAATAATGATTACTTGTCTATTATTTACAAATTGCAAAGTAAAGGTCGACCTTATAAATGACGAATTCCCGGAAGCAAAACAAGAAGTCATGCAAACCTTCGGAGAAATTGCTCAAAGTATTAAAGACGGAGATATAGAGAAACTCATCGCCTTTCATGCCTATGGACCAAAATTTACCGAATTCAAAAATGGAGCGCTGCGTAATGGAGGAGATGATAATGAAATTCATGAACGCAATGTTTTTGGTGCTGTTACCGAAGTCATAAAATTTGATGCCAAAGATTTACAAATAGCAGTTTATGGTGATGTAGCCAATCTCACTTTTCATTCTGATTTTCAACTAAAATTTGGCGATGATATCGTTGAAGTAAATGATCAAATATCTTTGTTATTTGTCAAGACAGATAAAGGCTGGAAGATGGTTCACGAACATCATTCCGCATTGCATCCCAAAAGCTAAATGATGAGTTCGAGCTCCTTTATACGACACTTAATTTATCCCATCACATAGGAATTTAAATAGTAAACTATTTATTTAACTTAAAAACAGTAATTATGAAAACAAAGCTAGTATTAACCGTTATTCTTACCACTTTTTTATTAATAGGATGTTCAGATGATGACGATGCTCAGGTAGTTCCTCCTCTAAATTTAATTGATGAAACCTTTCCAGAAGCACAGGCAGAAGTCTTGCAAACCTTTGGTGCCATTGCACAAAGTATTATAGATGGAGATATGGATAAACTCATCTCTTTTCATGCCTATGGACCGAAATTTACCGAATTCAAAAATGGAGCACTTCGTAATGGAGATCAGGCAAATGAAGTCCATGAACGCAGCGTTTTTGGTGCAGTAACGGAAGTCGTAAAATTTGATGCAAAGGATTTACAAATTGCCGTTTATGGTGAAGTTGCGAACCTTACCTTTCATTCCGATTTTCAACTAAAATTCGGTGAAGATCTCGTTACTGTAAACGATCAAATTACATTGTTATTTGTCAATACTACTGATGGATGGAAGATGGTTCACGAACATCATTCCCCATTGAATAATTAAGTCATACAATTACAAGCCCAATAAACACTACTAATCCCTCTTCATTAGTCTTTGCATAAATCCTTTATGCAAAAAAACCCTTCTCAAATGAGAAGGGTTTTTATTCTTTAAAGCAATCCTTAACTAAAATTACATGCCCCCTTTTCGAGTAGGTGATCGTTGTGAAGGCCAGCTACGTTGTTTCCCTGTTCTTGTGCTCACAGGCATTACAATCTTTTCTCTGGAGGTTCTATTTGGGTCTTCAGAGGCCATATAAGTTAATATTGCTGTTAAAATCGCATTATTACGAACATCATCAAATATAATTTTATCATAGGTATCACGATTGGTATGCCATGTATAGTTCCAATAGGACCAGTTTAATGAGCTCAATCCGAAAGCTGGAGCTCCGGCAGCTACAAAAGAAGCGTTGTCTGATCCACCACCACTTGGTGTCCCAGGGAAATTCGTTTTAATATGCTTTGTAATAGATCTAGGCACTGCATTTAACCATCGTCCAATATATTCATAGGAGTGCAAGAATCCTGCACCAGAAATATTAACGACACGACCAGTTCCATTATCTTGATTAAATACTGCTTGAATATTATTAACAATTTCTGGATGATCCTCAACGAATGCTCTGGATCCATTTAAGCCCTGCTCTTCACTTCCCCAATGTCCAACGATTATAGTCCGTTTTGGATTTGGATACATTTTCTTTAAAATTCGCAGTGCTTCCATCATCACCAAAGTCCCAGTACCATTATCGGTTGCTCCTGTACCACCATCCCAAGAATCAAAATGTGCCGAAAGAATCACATATTCATTTGGCTTTTCGCTACCTTTTATAGTGGCTATAGTATTAAAGGTTGGCACAACACCATGCTCCTTAGATTCTGCCACAACTTTAATAATTGGCTTATCCCCATATTCTGCTAATCGATATAACATGGTATAATCTTCAAGCTCCATATCTACAGCTGGAATATCTTTGGTTCTTGCACTAAATATTTTATTTACTCCAAAGCCTCTCGACCAATTACAAGTTACAATTCCTGCGGCCCCAGCATTCTCCAAAGCCCCAATTATTGAGCGACTTGAATATCCTGAGCGACTAATATTTTCACGCCATTCCTTTGTTTGAGCAGCTCTCTCATCTTTCATTTTAGTAAAAGATTCATCGGTTGCAAATTCTTCCCAGTTATAATCTGGGCGTCCCGTAGGTTGATTCATTGAAATCAAAACAAACTTCCCTTTTACATTTGGCAACCAGTTTTGAAAGGACATAGAATCAGCAATATGCTCAGGTAAAACCACGGCTTCAGCTGTTATACCTTTACGTGAAGTCCCAGGGTTCCATGCCAATTGCATTCCGTCTAAAGTTTGTACCCGAGGTGAAACCATATCTATATGAGTAATCCCGCGTTCCCAACCACGCCATTCTCCCCATTTCTCATTCTCTGCCGAAATTCCCCATTTCCCATATTGAGCAACTGCCCAATCATTGGCTTGTTGCATCTGTGGTGTCCCCACAAGTCTCGGGCCAATCACATCTAAAAGTTCATGTGCCAATTGTTCTAATTGCGAATTTTCATTCGCCTCTTTAATGATGCTTTCAATTACCGGATCTTTTTCCTGTGCGTAAAAGTTACTACTAGCCAGTAATACTACGGCCAATAATAGTTTAAAAGAATGTTTCATTTTTTTGATAGTTAGTTTGGTTGTTGTTAATTTTAAAATTTTAAATTACTCTTTATCCATGAGACATGGATTTGAGTATTATTTATTTAACAGCACAAGCTACGACAATTAGAAAGTATAGAATTTAGAAAAAAGTTAAGGTATTCTTAAAATTATAATCGAATTCCCTCGCAAATAACCTCAACAATCTGTTTTTTTTTTAGCGTCTCATCATCATGGGGTATTTTACTAAATACCTTTATCCTGAAATATACTTTTTCCCCCATGTTGAAAATACAAAGTTGCAATGCTAGCGCATCGCCTTTTTTTATGACCTTAAAATCTAGAAACCAGTTTCTGATCTCTTCTCAAAAATTAATCAGTCACAGGATTGAATATCCTTTTTCTCCCATGCTGAAAATACAAAGTTGCTATGCTAGCGCATCGCC
>Ga0105356_10000473_pt1 | contig 37867 bp, 27 predicted proteins | sample GOMGulsemesocosm_3_FD_83502 | JGI IMG/M metagenome (GOLD analysis project Ga0105356, IMG submission 83502) | Methane-oxidizing microbial communities from mesocosms in the Gulf of Mexico - GOM9D Gulf of Mexico | ecosystem: Environmental > Aquatic > Marine > Cold seeps | place: Gulf of Mexico...
CTGATAAAGCAGACATAAAAACGTCGGCCGCTGAACAACCTGCAGCAGAACAGGTGGCAGCAGAGCAGGTAGCTGAGCAACAAAGCGCCGCTGACAGGCTGGAAGCCTTAACACAGGAATTTCTAAGCGCATCAGCTGCCAGCAATCCTTTTGCGTTAATGATGGCAGGTAAACAAGTGACCCGGCTGCCCGAACTGTCGATAGCGGCCACCGAAAAACAAGCTCAGGGTGCCCGCGAGTATCTGGCGCGTCTGGCGGAGATTGACCGCTCAGCACTCAGCCATGAAGACCAGTTGACGGCGGATATTTTTGAACAACAAATGCAATTGCTGACAGCTGATCCCAAACACTATTGGCACCAGTTCTCAGTAACCCCTTACCAATCCGGTTTTGTGCTCAGCACTCTGCTGCCTGGGGCCCTGGCCGGTGCGCCGCTGAATAGCCAGAGCGATATAGATACCTATCTGGGTTTGGTGGCAGATATAGGCCGATTTACCAGCGACCAGCTAAGCAAGTTAAAAGGCCAGGAAGAGCGGGGCATTCTATTGCCAAAACCGGCGCTTCCGGGTGCGCGGGGTGTTTTTCAAAGCCTGCAGGCAAACTTGCCGGCCTTGACCACTGTGGCAGATGCCCGCCTTGCCAAGCTGACGGCGGAGCAGAAATCGGCACTGCTCACTGGCATAGACTCCGAACTGGCCAAACAGGTGCATCCGGCTCTTGATGCGCTACTGGATTATCTGGGTGATGACTATCTGGCCCGTGCACCTGAGTCCGTCGGCTTAGGCCAATACCCCGGTGGTAAAGAGGCCTATGCCCATGCCATTAAGCGTGAGACTACCCTGGATTTGAACCCGGAAGAGATTCACCAGCTTGGCCTCGACAGTCTCGCCAAGATACAAAAAGAAATGCAGGCCATCCGCGATGAGCTGGGTTTTAAAGGTAGTGCTCAGGAATTCCACGACCAAATGCGCAAAGACCCACGCTTCTTTGCCAAGACGCCGGAAGAGGTGAAAGCGCGTTACGATGGTTACATCGCCAAAATTGAACCGCGTATCGACGACTATTTTTCTCTGATGCCAAAAGCGCCTTATGGTTCCAAGCGTTTAGATCTTGCCGCTGAAGCCGGCATGACCTTTGGTTACTACCAGATGCCCAATAAACTCCAATCGACGGGCCTCTATCGCTTTAACGGCTCGAAACTTTCTGAGCGTCCAATGGTGTGGACAGCACCGCTGATCTTTCACGAACTGATTCCCGGCCATCATTTCCATATGGCCCTGCAAACGGAAAATGAGAATCTCTCAGCCTATCGCAAGAACGGTGCCATGATCACAGCCTTTAACGAGGGCTGGGCCAATTATGCGGCAAGCCTGGCTCTGGAAATGGGCTTCCTGGACCCGATGGACCGCTACGGTTACCTGCTGTTTGACAGCTTTATCTCCAATCGTCTAGTGGTTGATACCGGCATGAATTATTACGGCTGGTCGGCAGAGAAGGCGCTGGAGTTCACCATGGCAAACACCTTTTCCACCAAAACCGAGTCTAGCACCGAGATGATGCGTTACTCCACTGATATGCCGGCGCAGGCCTTGGCATACAAACTCGGCTTTGAATTTATCAAACGACTTCGTCGCGAAATGGAAACGAAGTACGGTGATCAATTCGATATTAAGAAGTTTCACGCTGCCGTGGTAGGAAGTGGGGCGCTGCCGATGCCAGTGCTGGATAAACACGTGGACTGGTCTATGGCGCAGTAGTGCTGCACTAGCCCTATACGCATAATTCATCGTCGTACCATGGCAATGGTGCGACATGTTTCTCAAAAGAAGAAAAAGTGGGGTCAGATGAAACTTATGGCACTCGCGTCATTTGATGCCATAAGTTTCATCTGACCCCACTAAGTTACCCCACTAAGTTCTCCTGCCCGGGGCGACATTCATTATCTAACTAAACCCCGCTTTTGCCAGGCCACCGAGTGCCACTGAAAAATGCCGCTCCATCGCCACTCGGGCGGCCTCGGGGTCTCTGGCGGCGATGGCCTCAGCGATTTGCAAGTGCAAGTCGACGATTTCCTGCCGTTGCTTTGCGGTGCGCCGATAACGCCAGACAATGGGATTGGTCTCACGGATGGCGCTACTGAGTGACAACACCAGCACCGCCAGCAAGGGATTGCGGCTGGCTTCGGCAATGGCATTGTGAAAGCTGATGTCGTGCTCGGTCACGGCGGCCTGGTCCTGGTAGCTTTCCTGCATTTGCTGGCAGAGGGACTGAATGGTCTCCAGTTCCTGCTCGCTGCGGTGTAGGGCGGCCAACTCCACCGTACGCAGTTCGATGGCCTGTCTTGCATCCCATATCTGATGGACGTTGAGTTGGTCCGTGCGCAGGGCGTGGGTCAGTGTCATCCCAATGACGGAGCCGTCAAACCCGGCCACCTGGGCGCGGCGACCGGCGCTCATCTCAATAATGCCGAGCGCGGCCAGAGATTTATAGGCCTCTCGCACCACCGTGCGGCTGACCGTCAATTGTTGCACAAAATTGGCTTCGCTGGGCAGCTTGTCACCTACCCTTAAGTTGTTTTCACGAATGTAGTCGATGATAGACAGCTTGGTGCTTTGGACGAGGGTTTCGGGCCGTTCGGGTGTTGGGGTGTTGGTCACTGTGCTTTCCTAAAGACTGGCTGCCTAAAGACTGGCTTCCTGATTGAGTGTAAATCTGCCTGCGAGCTATGCTACACAGGTTTAGCTATAGATCCTACATCTAAAGTTAACCTATACTATAGGAATGCAGTTGGTGTATGATCTCTTTGTCGAAAATGTAGGCGCTAGCCTTTTGTGGCGCGGATGTAATGGCTTGCTGTAATAATGAGATACAAAGGAGATTTCCATGTCCGAGCAATCACCGGTAGTGAGTGCCTTGATAGAAGCCTTAGGGCCAGACGCCGTGATTCTGGGAGAGGCCTTGAGTCAGCGTGCCACTAGTTATTGGGATGCGCGCCCAACTCGAGCGCAGGCATTGGTGAGACCAGGGTCAACCGAGGACGTCAGTCGGGTGTTAAAGATCTGCGCCGATTGGAATCAGCCGCTTGTCACTCAGGGAGGGCAGACCTGCTGTACACTGGGGGCTGACCCCCGGGCGGAGGAGCTTATCCTTTCCACAGAGCGCATGAATGCTATTGAAAGCATTGACGCCTTGGGCGGCACGGCCACCGTACAGGCGGGAGCAATCTTACAAACCGTTCAGGAGGCCCTGGCCGAGCAGGATTTGCTATTTCCCTTGGACCTTGGGGCGCGGGGCTCCTGCACCATCGGCGGCAACACGGCCACTAACGCCGGCGGTATCAATGTGTTGCGCTACGGCATGATGCGCAATCTGGTGCTGGGGCTAGAGGCGGTACTGGCAGACGGTACGGTGGTGTCGTCCATGAATCAGATGCTGAAGAACAATGCGGGCTATGACCTCAAGCAGCTGTTTATTGGTACCGAAGGCACTCTGGGCGTGGTCACTCGGGTGGTGTTGAGGCTATTCCCGCTGCCCCGCAGTCGACACACCGCGCTGGTGGCGCTGGACTCTTTTGAGCAGGCCTCCCAGCTGTTGCGCACCTTACAAAAAGATCTGGCCGGCAGCCTTAGTGCCTATGAAGTCATGTGGGGAACCTACTACCGGGGTGTCACTGGCGAGGGCGGGCATCGACCGCCGCTCACGCGCGATTATCCCTTCTACGCACTGCTGGAAACCGAAGGTGCCGATCCTGAAGGAGACGGCGAGCGCTTTCAGTGTGTGATTGAACGGGTTTTTGAGGACGGCCTGATTGTGGACGCGGTGCTGCCCAAGTCAGAGGGTGAGCGCAGGGCGCTTTGGGATATTCGTGAAAACTTCGAGATGATCACCTCGTGCACGCCCTGCTACTTGTATGATGTCAGCCTGCCCATCAGTGACATGGAAACCTATGCCGACCAGGTTATCCGCAGCGTAAAACAGCAGTGGCCAGACGGCGAGTGTTATGTGTTTGGTCATATGGCCGACGGCAATTTGCATCTGTTTGTGCGCCCGGGTATTGATGGTGATTTTCACTCGGACAGTGATCGCCTGGTGTATGAACCGCTTAAACAGTTCAACGGCTCGGTGTCGGCGGAACACGGTATTGGGGTGGAGAAAAAGCCCTGGCTGGGACACAGTCGCACCGAGGTTGAACTGGCATTGATGCGTTCTCTCAAGCAGACACTGGACCCCCATAACTTACTTAACCCCGGAAGAGTACTGTAAGACTCGTGAAAAAGTGGGGTCAGATGAAACTTATGGCACTCGCGTCATTTGATGCCATAAGTTTCATCTGACCCCACTAAATCTAGCCACCAATTGCGGATTGACTTCATTGTTGCCACTAATTAATATGATCGTATTAATTCTATTGGCTTATCCGGAGAGTGAAATGCCTTCTTTTGTAAAATGTTTACGGTCTACTATTGGGGCCGGCTCTGTGACCATACTTGGGCTATTGACCAGCCTCGGTTTGTTTACGGCTCCTATCGCTGCTGCGACGGAGAAACCTGTCGCATCGATGGGCAAACGCCTGGTACTGGAGAAGCAGCAATCGCTGGGATTCACCGGGCCGCTCAGAGAAGGCCGCTACCTGCGTGTTGACGACTTTGATATGTGGGTCGAAATCTCAGGTGAGGGCCCGCCACTGATGCTGCTGAACGGCGGTTTTGGCATGACCGCTATGGTAGAGCCAGTGGTGACCGAATTTGCCAAGTACTTTACCGTCTATTCATTTGACGCTCGAGGCCATGGGCGCTCCGGTTTTGGTAAAGGGCCGGTGACTTACGCCCGTGAAGCGGCCGATGCTGTGGCTTTAATGGATGTGCTGGGGTTAGAAAGTGCCCACATCTTTGGCCACAGTGACGGCGGTTGTGCTTCCCTTCATTTGTTATTTGATTACCCACACCGGATTCGTACGTCTACTCTTAGCGGCACCCCCTATAATCAGAGTGTCTATAACGAGATAGCTAAAGGCTTTGTGAAAGATTTCCCCAAGTTACTGGCCAGTGGTCAGCCTGATCCACTTGGGTTCACTCCAATGCTGATAAAAATGGGGATGAGTGAAAGCAAGATCCAGCGTCTTGGCGGTAAATTAGACAGAGCCTGGTCGACAACGCCGAATTTCACTTTGGAAATGCTCACGACAATCGATAATCCGGTATTGGTGGTGGAGGCGGGCGCTGATGAATTTATTGCCCCGAAACACTTTGTTGAGATAACACAGGCAATTCCCAATGCACGCGCGATTAATTTACCGGAAATGACCCATAACCCGTCCCCCTATAGTGCACAGTTGGCGAAAGCTGCAGCGGAATTGGCGGGTACTTACAAGAAGAAATAAGGTGTGAGAAAAATACCGGGTGCGAGAAAATAAAACGTCGCGCTCGCCTAAGTTTTATTATGGGAGTTAATCATGATAGATAAATTTTTAGCCTTTTTGTTAGCCGCGTGTTTTGCCTGCTCTGGCTGGGCTGAATCGGTAATGCCCTCTTCCTATAAAAGCCTGACCTACACCTTGTATGAGGCCAAGAGTAACGGTATCAAATACGACACCTGGGTCTCGGTGCCTCCGGGCTATGAAAACTCGAATGCCGATTACCCAATCTTGATCCTGCTCGATGGCGGTTATTTTATGGGGACGACCGTTGAGGCTGCACACATTCAAGCGATGACGGGGGAGGCGAAGCCCATTATTGTTGCCGGGATCACAACTCATGGTCCGACTCACGGCCTGCAGCGCTTGATCGATTACTCCGCCGAAGTGCCCAGCCTTGATGTGCCTCCGGGTGCCGAGGTTTCTTTCTGGCAATTGATCGCGGATGGATTGGCCAAAGGAGGTATCAAACATGAAGACGCCTACGGTGGCACCGGACCCTTTCTGAGCTTTTTAGAGAATGAGTGGTTGCCTGATCTGGCCAAGCGATACCGTGTTGACCCAACTGACATCGGGATAGCGGGACACTCTTCGGGTGGTGAATTTGTGGTTGATACTTTGCTTAAAAAGCAGACCGCGTTCAGCAAATTCATCGTCGGCTCCTACGGTGTGCATGTGTTTGCCGATACCTTGCCTGAGCGCGAACAGTATTTTGCTAAAGCCAAGGCGTTGCGGCCATTGCAGGTTTTCTGTGGTTTTGGCGGTGGTGAAATAGAAGACCCAGACTTGATTGATTATATCGGCGGTGGCGTTGCCCTGATGAAGCGATTGCAGAAACTTGATCCGGAGAATGTATCGATAAATGTTCGCGGCTTTGAGCATGAACAACATGGATCGGTATTCCATCACATACTGTCATCGGGCATCCACGAGTTATGGGGAACTGGCAAGACCTTGACTGAAACCATGAAGCATTAAGGTTCCGGGAACTGATAGCGCGCTATCTCTATGAATAAAAAACAAAGGTAGATTCAATGAATAACTCATACAAAAAACAATGGCTGCATCCGCAACTGTTTGCGATTGCCAGTCTCTTCCTGGTCTTGTTCAGCGCAGTGGGAGCGAATGCCCAGGCGTTGATACGCGCAGACCAAGGCGTCAGGCAGGGTACATTACTTGAAGATATTCAGAAATTCACCATTACCTCTGCCAAGACCGGTGAAAGTTATGTGGTGCTGGTCAAGCTGCCAATCAGTTATGGCGCGGGTAAAAAAGACTACCCACTGCTGCTGACACTTGATGCCAACTATCTGTTTGGCACTATGAGTGAGGTGGCGACCATGCAGGCGATACGCAAAGAGGCACAGGAGCTTGTTCTGGTCAGTATCGGTACCAATGCAGGCCCGGCCAAGCATGGAACCCAGCGCTTGCGCGATTATATGGCGAAAGAGTTTGGTCCCTTTTGGACCTACCCGGGCCTTGCGGGAACGCCGACGGTTGCAGGCTTGGTGGCTGGCGTGAAGGCCGCTGGAAGATCCCCAGAGCAGGGTTTTGGCGGTGCCGAAATTTTCCAGCAGTTTATTCTGTCCGAATTACTGCCAAACTTGCAGAGAGCATTCCGACTCGACATGACCCAATCTGGTTTGGCCGGTCACTCGGGCGGTGGTGCCTTTACAGCTTTTGCCATGTTAGACGGTCGCTTACCTTTTACTCGTTACATAATTGGCAGCCCAGCGTTGTTTTATTCCCCAGAGGGTATGGATCGCAAGCTGGGTGAATTCCAGAAAAGCCTTGAGGGCAGGCAGGTGAGTGCTTTTGCGGCCTTCGGCGGTGCTGAACTCACCGACCCGGTGATCGGTGATGCTATGTCCTTCGGTCAGGCCAATATGCAGAAGTTGACACAGGCCAAACACAAGAACTTTGAGTTGGTCCTGACGACCTTTGAGGGCGAGTGGCACGCTTCTGTGTTTGCGCATTTGTTTAGTACCGGTTTGCATACCTTGTGGCCGGTATCGCAGGCTACAAGCGCTGATTGACAGGAACATGGGTTCCGCAGATTGCTGACAAAGTCCTCGCCCTCGTGCGGGGATTTTTTTAGTGACAAGTCGGTACTTTCTATTCGTATCTTATTTAATAGATGATTTAGGCACGATCTGATAGTCAGCAAGGTGCCTAGGCTGTGTAAAAACAGCCTAGGCACGAAAGAGACGTCGTCACCGAAGCCTGAATCAAAGCAAGCCACAAATCTTCCTGAAGACCCAAAAGTATTAAGACTCAGAAGCAACAAACCCCAGTAAAATACCGGGGTTTGTCAGTGATCAGTGGAGCATGGGTTCCGTGAAGTTTTCACGGAACCCTCTCTGCTTTTTCGGTTAAAAATCTCGATTAAACGTCAGGCCAACCGTTCTGGGTTTGCTTACGGCACCACCCAGCTTCCCGACGGCCAAACCGCCCGCGACTGGCACCTGTTCATTCAGTAGGTTATTGGCGAAAGCGGTCACCGACCAGTCGTTAGCCTTGACACCTGTTCTCAGATTAACAATCTCGTACGACGGCAGCTGAATCGTTCTGGCCAAGTTGTAATCAGCGCTGCGTTCATCGGTGTACTGATAACTCAACCTGACAAAGCCATCAAGTTCCTGATTGAGAGGAAAGGTGTATTCGCCAGAAGCGCTTAAGGACAGTTTCGGCACATAGGGGGCAGGGTCGCCTTTTTCTGCGCCAGAGGCGGTATTACCTTTGACAAACTCGGCCTCCAAATAAGCACCGGAAAGCGACATCAGTAAGTTGTTCATCGGCAGCGCACTGATCTCAAATTCAACCCCTTTACTCTCTTGCTCGCCCTGGTTGTTCTTATAGGCAAATCCACAGTGGGATAACGCTACCTGCGATTGAACATTCTTCCATTCCGACTGATAAGCCGTCACGTTGGCGGTCAATTTATTATCAAACCAAGAGGTTTTGGCGCCCAGCTCCAGGTTGGTGATGTTATCGGGTTCAAAATTCTGCCCGGCATCATTGGCCCCACAGCTTAGAGGAATTTGGTCGTTTATACCGCCAAAGCGGAAACCCGTGGATTTGGATGCGTAGATCATTGCATCTTCGCTTAGGTCATAGGATACCGAAAGCTTGTAGGTAGTTTTCTCGAAACTGTCATCGCCGGTGTTGAGCGTTTCACCACCGTTGAAAAAGCCGGCGTAGTGCTGGGAATAGTCTTGTTCCCAGTCCGACCAGCGCCAACCTGCAAGAAGCTCCAGCCTGTCGGTAGGCCGGTAGGTGAGTTCCCCAAAAAAGCCCAACTGCTCCTGCTCGTTAGAGGTGTCGCCATAGAATAAACTGTCCAGCGGGCCGTTACCGCCAACGCCAAAGGCCGTGGTCGGCGCACCAAAAACCAATTCAATGGGAGCGCCATAGGTCGCTTCGACAATATCGGTAAATCCGGGAACGATATACTCGAGATCGTACTGCAATTTTTGCTTGGAGTAATAGCCGCCTACCAGCCATTGCAGGTCACTTTCGGCGTCGGCAGAGGATACTCGTATTTCCTGTGAAAAATCCTCCTGAGCAAATTCGTGCACAATTGGTGAATCTTCAGCCTGCACGCCTACGAAGGCTACAAGAAGGTCGTAAGTGTTCGATTCAGTAGAATATTCCCGGTCCAGGAAAGAGGTGGTAGAAACCAGATTGACCCAATCCGTTTGATATTCAACATTCAGGCTGTACACCGCCATTTCGTTGTCTTGTTTAGTCTCGCCAAAATGAGCGGTGGTCAGGTCGCTCACTTTTATGACGGAAGAGCCGTCGTCAGCATAGCTGATCGAGTTCGTGCTATCCCCCAGTTGTTGTTCCTGATAGAAAATGTTGCCTGTGATCTCAAGATTGTCGGTGGGAGCGTATCTCAAAGACGCTCTCAGATTACTTCGACTCAACTCGTTATCGTCGTCATCATCGAGTGTAATATTGTCAATGAAGCCTGGGTCTTCCTGATGGGTGGCGACCAAGCGCAGCGCCAGTGTATCTGACAGGGGAAGGTTGACCATGCCCTTGGTTGAATAGCCCGTCCCGCCCTCATCGACGGATGACACGCCAGCCTCAACCTTGGCAGCAAATTCTTCAAAATTTGCTTTGTTGGTAACAAAACGAACGTTACCCCCCATGGCACCATTGCCATACAAAGTGCCCTGAGGGCCACGAAGTACCTCAACCCGTTGAATATCAAAGAGCTCTATATTGGGGGTGAAACCCGGTGCGGAAAGTGACATATCATCCAGGTAGACACTGGTCAACGCCTGGTCCTGTACGGAATCCCCTTTAAAGCTACCCGCCGTAATACCACGCATGGAGATCTGGGGCGATCCATTTCCGTTGACATCAACGATGTTGACACTGGGGGCGAGCTGGCCGAGAGAGCTTAAATCGGTAATTCCGGAGGCCTCTATAGCACCTTGAGTAACAGCCTGAATACTCACGCTTAAATCTTGCAAGGACTGGGCATAACCGCGTTTTGTGGCCGTAACAACAATTTCTTCGAGCGAAAAATCTTTAGTGTCTGCGGTGTTGGCATCGGCAGCGTGCGTTAATCCGGCGCCAAGCCCGGCGAGTGCGTAAGAAATTCCAAGTGCGATATTTGTTTTTTTAAGCATCTGTCTTCTCCAGTATTCAAATAGTTTTATAGTGTTTTTTTGCTTGTTCAGCTGAGTCTAATCGCCCTATATATCCAAACTTGATTAGGGGTGGGGCTTTCATGCCACAATTAATCCAAGTGAATTAATACATTTATCTTAATTAGCTCCCAAAGTTTTGTCAACTGGGTGAAAAATGAACACGAGTAGGGCGAATCTTGCTTGTTAGATTCGCAGTGTTGTGAATATAATGCGAATGTATTAATCTGGTTGAATTAAATTATCGCATGACAAGTCATGCTGAACAGGCGTTATACGGGTTGCAGCATCTGGACAGATCCTGACATTGAGCTGGATCGAAAACGGATTTGCGTAGATTAGGCGAAATTTTTTTTATAGAAGGTAGTTGTGATGAAAACGAGTTATCAGGCCGTCGTGATTGGTGGCGGTGTCGTAGGGGCCAGTGTGTTATACCACCTGGCAAAATTGGGTTGGTCCGATGTCGCCTTAATTGAGCGCGCCGAGTTGACGGCCGGTTCAAGCTGGCACGCCGCCGGCGGTTTTCATACCGTTAACGCCGACCCCAATATGGCGGCCTTGCAGGACTACACTATTAATCTCTATAAAGAAATCCAAGAAGAGAGTGGGCAGGACGTAGGCCTGCACATGACCGGTGGTATCAATTTCGCCACCACGCCGGAGCGCTGGGAGATGCTGAAAGCCAATTGGGCTGCCTATCAGTCTATGGGTATCGAAACGTCACGGCTGGTGACGCCGGAAGAAATCGGAGAGCTTTGCCCAATTGTAAGCCTCGAGGGCGTGGTGGGTGGCCTCTTTGATGCCAATGAGGGTCACCTCGACCCCTACGGAGCTACCCACGCCTTTGCCGGTGCAGCCCGCAAGCGAGGCGCCGATGTGATTCTGCGCAATCGCGTTATCGAATTAAATCAACGGGTCGACGGCTCCTGGGATGTGGTCACCGAGAAAGGCACTATTCACGCGGAGCATGTTGTGAATTGTGGCGGTCTATGGGCCAAGCAAGTGGGTTTGATGGCCGGTGTCGATCTGCCCGTTACGCCGTTGGAGCATCACTATTTGATCACGGATACTGCGCCTGAAATTGCCGCTCTCAGCAAGGAATTACCGCTGATGGTGGATTTGGATGGTTTCACCTATATGCGACACGAGGGCCAGGGGGCGTTGCTGGGTGTGTACGAGGTGGATCACAAGCACTGGAATATGGAAGGTGCGCCCTGGGATTACGGTATGGAGTTGATCCAGGAGGACCTGCCGCGTATCGAAAAAGAATTGATGATGGGTTTTGAACGTTATCCCTGCTTACAGGAAACTGGAATCAAGCGCTGGGTGAATGGTGCCTTTACCTTTACGCCAGATGGCAACCCTATCATGGGACCTGTGCCTGGAGTGCGTAATTACTGGACCGCCTGTGGTGTGATGGCAGGTTTCGCCCAGGGCGGCGGTGTGGGCCTGTCGCTGGCGCAGTGGATGGTCAATGGTGAGCCGGGCGCGGATATCTACGGTATGGATGTGGCGCGTTACGGAGGCTTTGCCGCCAACCGCGAATACCTGAAGCAAACCACGGGGCAGTTTTATTCACGCCGTTTTGTCATGGCCTACCCCAACGAGCAACTGCCTGCGGGTCGAGCATTAAAAACCGCAGGGGCCTTTGATGCCATGACGCGCGCCGGGGCCCGCTGGTCGGCCAACTGGGGTCTGGAGACACCGCTGTATTTTGCCGAAGAAGGATTTGAGGAAATTCCCTCCCAGAAACGCTCTAATGCCCATGACATTATTGCGGCGGAATGTCGTGCGACTCGCGAAAGTGTGGGTCTGTTGGATATTTCTGCCTTTGCCCGCTATGAGGTGAGTGGTGACGGTGCCCGTGAGTGGCTCAACAAACTCCTGGCGTGTAAGTTGCCCGCAAAAGGGCGGGTCAAACTGGCGCCAATGCTGACAGAGTCTGGCCGCATGAAAGGTGATTTGACTGTCCTTAATTGGGATGATGAGACTTTCTGGATCATGGGTTCCTACTATTTGCGTGCTTGGCACATGCGCTGGTTCAATGACCACCTGCCTGAAACGGGTGTGACTGTGCGCGATATTGCCGATGACTGGGTGGGCTTCTCGCTCTCTGGTCCCAACGCCAGAGCCGTGCTTGAGCGGGTTGTTCGCAACGCCGATGTGTCTGCCGAGGGTATGAAGTTTTTGGCGTGTCGTGATTTGGAAATTGGCTTGTGTAATGCAAAAGTCGCACGTATTTCTTTGAGTGGCGAGCTGGGTTATGAAATCAACGTGCCCGCCTCTCAGCACCTGACGCTTTACAACACGCTTAAAGAAGCCGGCAAAGATCTTGGTCTGGTTGATATCGGTTTTAACGCTATGTTGTCCCTGCGTATGGAGAAGAGCATTGGTATTTGGAATGCTGAGTTTACCAACGGATATACGCCTGGACAATGCGGCATGAATCGCTTTGTGGCGTTTGACAAAGGTGACTTTATTGGTCGGGACGCGGCATTAAAAGAGCGTGATGAAACACCGTCTCAGCAAATGATTGTTACGCTGGAAATTAAAACAGAGGAGGCCGAAGCGGCCAACCTTGATCCCATTTGGTTAGGTGAGCGTCGTGTTGGCTTTGTCACTTCGGGTGCCTATGGCCATTGCGTCGAGAAAAATCTGGCCTTGGCTTTTGTTGATCGTGATGTGATTGAGCAGGGGCTTGAGCTGGAGGTTCATATTGCTGGCATCAAGCGCAAGGCCACAATCATTGCTGATTCACCCTATGACTCAAAAGGTAGTTGTATGCGGGTTTAATTCGACAGCCAATGTGTTGATCATAAAATAAGTGGCTACGAAGGTTTGTTGGAAATAGAATCCACAGACCTCGTAGTTTTGCTCACAGGCTAGACAGCTTTAGGAATAATAACGATGAGTGCCTTTGCTCCGATTATTGGTTTTACGCTTTTTCTTGTTTTGTTTCTGGTGGTGGGCACCTTGGTGGCCCGACGATCCGCCGGTAGCCGTGAGGAATACCTTTTAGGGGGGCGCTCAAACGGTAAATTTGTTGTGGGTTTAAGTGCGGGTGCGGCGGCGGCCAGTGGGTTTATCATGGTGGGCGCCGTGGGTTCAGGTTATACCATGGGGCTCGCGGCGGTGCTGTTTCCCTTGAGTTGGCTGCTGGGAGACTTGTTGTTCTGGCAGTTTTTTCCTCGGCGTTTGTACAACACGGCCACGCATTACAACTGTTTTACTGTGCCGGCATTGCTGGATGCTAAAACCGCTGATCGCAGTGCCATGTCTGTAAGACGCATTGCCGGGTTTTTGGTTGTCGTACTGATCGGTCTTTACGCCACGGCACAACTGTTGGCGGCCGGCAAAACGGTTTCTGGTGCATTCGATGTTGATTTGACCGTGGGGGTGGTGATTGCGGCGGTAGTCATTCTTTTGTACTGCGCCAAAGGCGGATTAAAGTCCTCTATTATCAACAATTTTATTCAAGCCATTATTATTTTGCTTACCACTGTCACGATGTTAACCGTGGTGCTGGTGATGGCGGGTGGGCCGGTAGCAGCATTTGAGCAAATTGAGGCGCTAGACCCTGCACTGGTTTCGTTTGGCAATTTAGGCGGCCTTATGCTTGCCGGTCTGGTATTGGGCTGGGCGGCAACCGCGTTTGGTTTTGATTTAAGTTCGCCGCAATTTCTTGTCCGGCTGTTTTCTGGCAAGAGCGATGATGAGGTCACGGCGTCCAAGTGGGTGTATTTATCGTTTATGCAGATCGCCTGGATCTCCATGTCACTGTTTGGCTTGATGCTAAACCTGTTTCTTCCTGATTTGGCAGACCCTGAACAGGGCTTAGCTGAGTTCTCTGCGACTTACTTTAACCCCTGGTTAGTGGGTATTGTCATGGGAGGGATATTTTCAGCGATTGCATCGACACTGGATGCTCAGCTGCTGGTGATTTCCAGTGCCTTTACTGAAGATTTATTCCCCAAGTTTTTTACCCGGCTGATACGGCGTTTTGGTTCTGTTGTGCAAACCAGTATTCCAGTGCTGGTGGCGGGTGTATTGATTGTGATGGCAACTAATGCCGGAACCACAGTGTTTGATCTGATTATTCTGTCAGCATCGGCGTTGGCAGGGGCCTTTACTCCCATCGTATTGGTTGTGGTGTTTGGCTGGAAAACCAGTGCCTTTGCCTTAAAAGCCAGTATGCTGGCCGGTTTTTTTGTGTGTGTTGTTTGGCGTGTCTTGGGTTATAGCGATGTCTTGCTTGAGACCCTTCCCGGAATGCTGACGGGTTTGTTAGTGCATGCCCTGGTCGTTATGGGCAGCAAAGTAAAGCAGAGTCAACACGAAAAAGGAGAAAACTCAAATGCTCTCTGAGCCCGCTAAGCTTTCAGACACCAAGCGCAGCTTAATGCTCACCGCACTCGATGTTTTTGCTGAACATGGTGTTGATGCTATCTCGGTTCGTTCCATCACCAATATGGCGGGGGCTAAAAACACCTCAGCTATCTACTATCACTTCAAGTCAAAAGAACAGTTGATCGAGACCTTGATCATCTATATTCAGGATTGGTTTGACCGTGAGCGGGAACCCTTGTTTGTTGCTCTGGAAGAAGCTGATGGGTCTAATGACAAAGCACTTCGTCAATTACTGAGCGCTATCGCGTTCCCGTTTGTCAAAGTGCTGGAGACTGAAGAGTGGGGCTCTTCCGCGGTGCGCTTTTTGGCGCGTATTGAATACGAAAACGTCCAAGCCCCCTCTGACGTCCTCAATAAACGCAGTCAGGAGGTTGTCCTGCGCACGATACGCCTGCTTAATCGCTGTGTGACACACATACCGGAGGTGCAGCTGAGCCAACGCTTCAATTATTTTCTCAATTCTCTGATTCAGGGTTTGGCCAGCCATAAGCACTTAAAAAACAGCTATCTGGGAGACCTGAGTGTTGACAGCTTTGAATCCCTCGCTGAGTTTTATATTGATTGCGGTGAACAGGTCCTTCTCGCGCCAGCCGATCGTTGTTAGCAAACTGACCGATGGGTAAAAAAGGGCGGGTCAGCTTCGTTATCATTCGCTTGTGTGTATTTTGAGATTCTGAAACTGATGATATGATCACTAGTTTTTATACGGTGGATACTTAGCAGATGGAAGGGGCCAATTTAAATCTGGAAGACGTTTTCCGTATCGACAGGCAAGAGGGGGTCACTGTGTTAGACCCCTTTGATAGCTACGAATCACAGACACAAGAGGCTGCCGGCGAGTCCTATTCGCAGTGGCTCGATCAACTTCAGGGCTGGATAGACGCGGGCCAGTTGCCAAGGGCTTTTCGCCTGAAAATCGGCGAGGCGGGATTTACCGATTACCTGGTGTTGGGGCCCGAGGCTTGCCTTATGATCAACCGGGTTGAGTCCGCCGCTTCGCTCCCAACGGTTTCACATAAGCTGCAGGGTTATTGTTCGTTGCGCATCCGTTGGCAAGGAGATTATACCGAGGCGCTGGCGACGGAGAATTTCGACAGCACCGACGCCAGTTGTTCTTTTTTACATATGGGCCAGGGATTACCCTATCGTTTTCACGCCAATTCGATGCAGCCTTTAACGACGATAGTACTGCTTTTTAAACCGGATTTTCTGACCACTAAACTTGGGCCGCAATCTACGCTGGCGCAAACTCGGCTGTTCGAGGCCGGGGAAGCCACGGACCCGGCGGCTCATTTGATTTCGGTACCCATGAGCCCGGCGATGCGATTGCTGGCCGGAGATCTGCTGGCTCTGCCACTCGCCAACCCCCTATACCCTCTGCAAGCAGAAGCCAAGCTGCTGGAACTGTTGGCCATTGCACTGGAGGCGATCGCTGTAGACGCTGATCTACCGGCTCAGTATAAGGCGGGAGATATTCGTAAGCTCGAAAGCGTGCGCGAGCGCCTGGAACAGGACTACGTAACCCCGCCCAGCCTTGAGTTGCTGTGCCAATCTTCGGCTTTGAATCGGCGTAAATTGGGCGAGGGGTTTAAAGCCTTGTACGGCTGTACCCTGCGAGAGTATGTGGTAGTGCAGCGAATGTCTCATGCCCATAAACTACTGGAGAGTGGCAAGGCCCCGGGCGCAGTTGCCAATTTGGTGGGTTATGCGGATCAGGGCAGTTTTTCCAAAGCGTTTAAACGTCATTATGGCGTTCTGCCGAAGGATTTTGGCAAGCTATAAATCTCTCAAAACCTCGTTTGTCGAGGACTCATAAACCGTTCGTACACTAACCAGCACTAATTTATATCATCATATTATCGAGTGCACTCAGCCCGAAAATAAGTGTTTTCAGCCCAGCTGCCATTAAGATATCTGATTTAAACTGAGGATTGTACGGGTGAACCCCAGGGGACCCGGTTCCCAAATAGAATACATATAACATCGAGGCAAGCATGAGTAGATTTTACAGTTGTAGACATCACCACAGCAGAAATACATTCCACGGCTTTCGTCGGGCCATCTCCGCTCTGGCCCTGGGCAGCTTGGTGGCACTTTCCGGTTGCCAGAGTACAGAAGGGCCAGTAGCGGATAAAAACGCTTCAGCATCCAGCAAAGCAGTCGCCGATGGCACTGTGGGTGACAAGGGCATGGTGGTAGGCACCACTGGCTCTGCGGCCATTGAGGCGGGTGTTGATATCCTCAAGCAGGGTGGTTCCGCCATGGATGCCGCCCTGGCCACGGCCATGGCCCAGGTGACGCTGGCGGCCGGAAACTGGGTGAGCTTTGCCGGCATTATGACCCTGGTGTACTACGATGCCGAGACCGGTAAGGTCTATAACATGAACGCCGCTTACAATACGGTAAAAGGCGAAGATGACCCCATGTCTATTCCAGGAATGGACTTGGGGAACCCTATGTCACAAGAGCTTAATCCATCCGGACGAGCGACTCTGGTGCCGGGCTTTATGAAAGGGGTGGAAGCCGGTCACCAGCGTTTTGGTAAGGTCCCTTTTACCGATTTGTTTGAGCCGTCCATTAAACTGGCCGAAGAGGGTATCCCCTTTAATGCCGGCCTGGTGCAAAACCTGACATTCCGCACCAATGTGGTTTCCCGTCGCCCGGAAACCAAAGCCGTTTTTACCAAGCCAGATGGTAACTTTTATCAGCTGGGAGATAACTTCAAGCAGCTTGAGCTAGCCAAAACCCTGCGCAGGTTGGCCAGTGATGGCAATGTTAGCCATATGTACACCGGCGAGTGGGCCGAGAAAATGGTGACTGCCGTTCAGGAAGAGGGCGGCAAGATGACCATGAACGATATGGCCAACTACGACGTCATTTGGAGTGAGCCAGTCGTTGGCAGCTACAACGGTTACGAGGTGTATTCACACGGCCTGCCGGCTTACGGCGGAGTGAATACCACCGAGGCGCTGAATGTTCTTGAAGCCGCCGGCGTGAAGGAAATGGGTCACTATACCGAGTCGCCAGAGGCGCTGTTTTGGCTGTCACAGATTACCCGAGTGGGTATGGCGGGTTATCTGTACCCCAATCTGGCCGAAGTCATGCCCGGGCTGGATATGACACCTGAAGGGCGCTTGAAAAAGTCCCATGGCAAAGCACTTTGGAAGGGCTTGAAAGACGGAAACTACCCTTTTACCAAGGTGCCACAAACCCTGCCTGTGCATTCCGATACCATCGCCGCCGTGGATCAGTGGGGCAATATGGTGGGTATGGTGCACTCCATCAACACCATCAGCTGGGGTATGACCGGTATTTTTGTGGACGGTGTTTCGGTGAACGATTCTGCTGCACACCAGCAGATGCAAATAGCGGCGGTCACGCCCGGCGAGCGCCTGCCGGACGCAACCAACCCCGGTCTGGTGATGAAAGACGCCAAGCCCTATCTCGCCTTTGGTTCCATCGGCATGGGGCTGCATCAGAAGACCATCCAGGCTCTGCACTCAATTATGGATTTTGGCATGACGCCGGATGAGGCGGCTAGTGTCCCGGCCTTTGGCGCGCCTGAATTCGGGGCCACCGGATTGACGGGCCGCCAGACTATCTCCGAGGGGCGCTTCGATCCGTCAGTGGTTGAAAAGGCCAATGCCATGGGCCTGGAACTGGTGGAGAATGACCTAACCCAAGGCGGCTGGGTTGGTGTTAAGGTTGACCCGGAAACCAGCAAGCGCCACGGCGGTGTGTCTATGGTATGGGCCTTGACGCCGGATAATGATAGTCGCCCTGTGGGTTACTAATCTAATCACCTAAATCACAACCTTTTTCGGCACGGTTCGGAAAAGGCGTCCGCCCAGATCAAGATCAGACAAGGTAAATACTTGAATAATATCGTAGAGCCGGATCTCTGATCATGGCTGTGACAATCAAAGCCAGCGGCAGCTCATACATCGTGCTTCCCTCTATAAAGCATAGGATGTAAACTCTCGGAAGTTATAAAAAGATGAATACTTCCAATGGCTTTTGATTCGACCAGCTTGCCTGACACCCAACGCAACCTCCTGCTGACATCGCTCAATGTCTTCGCGGAAAGTGGTATTGATGGGGTCTCCGTTCGTGCGATTACCAAGATGGCGGGCGCCAAAAACACCTCCGCCATGTACTATCACTTCAAGTCTAAAGACCAATTGATTGAGACTTTGATCAACAATATCCAAGACTGGTTCGACAAGGAGCGGGATCCGCTTCTGGCCACGTTGGAAGAGACTGCTGCCCTCGACAAAAAGGCTCTGCGCCAATTGTTGGGTGTCGTTGCGTTCCCCTATATCAAGTTGCTAGAGACCGAGGAATGGGGCTATTCTGCGGTACGTTTTTTGGCCAGAATTGAGTACGAAAACTCCCAAGTGCCTTCTGATGCGCTGAACAAGCGCAGCAAGGTAACGGTGGGTCGCATCATGCACCTGCTTGAGCAGTGTGTTCCAACTATCCCCGAGAAGCGGCTTAAGCGGCGTTTTAATTACTTTGTCAATTCCCTCATTCAAGGCTTGGCGAACTATAAACACCTGGGAAACAGCTATCTGGGTGACCTGAGTGTAGACAGCTTTGAGTCCCTGGCCGAGTTTTACATCGACTGCGGCGAGCTGATACTGCTCGCACCGGAAGATCGCTGCTAACGCCTCTCTGAAAAACTCACATCTTCGTCATTGCACGGAATCACAATTGCGCGAGCGGAGTAACTGCCGCCAGATGCAGGTCGTCTTGCAAAGTGGGGTCAGATGAAACTTTTGGCGCTTTTTTCCAAGTGGCGCAAGTGGCGAGTGGGGCCAGGCGCCAAAAGTTTCATCTGACCCCACTAATTTAAAGTTTCATCTGACCCCACTAATTTTGAACCTTCGGCTGACTTGCGATACCTTTTTTTTGGGCGTAAGCTGTATGGATTAATTTGAGGGTGTCAAAAATTACACCGATAATTTGTGGAGAAACTAAAGATGAAAGCAGGCATTTTAAAGCAATCAATGGCGCTGGTTCTTAGTGTGATGGCGACTTTTGCAAGCGCAGCGCCCGACAGTGTGGATGGCGACCTAGTACAGATAAGTATGGTAAATCACGCCCACATTGAGATTGCTCAATCGAGTGAAAAAGTGTGGCAAAAAATAAAAAACGAAATCGCTTATGGCGATAAATTTGTTTCTGATGGATTTGTTGTTCGTCAAATAAAAGATGATCCGACGGCTATTCTGGGGGGCATACACATAGAGTTGAGGAAGGATGGAAAAGTTCTCGATGAACGTATTGCCAAGATCACTGAAATGGACGAACAGAACCAACGTTTCTCATTGTTTGCAACTTATATGACTCCGCCGTTTGAGGGCATGACTGTCAATGCCAGTTATTACCTCACTCCTACGCAGAACGGCGTTAGATATAGCCTGGATGCCTATGCGCAGATATATATCCCAACCCCTGAGGGGGCGAACCCACAGAAACAGCTTGCTGATTATATTGAAACAGCGACGAAAGGGGCGCAACAGTATCTGGATAAAGTGATGAGGGAGACCAAGAAGTCTTTGGAGGCGCAGTGAATCCAAGCCAGAGTACGGGCACTGTCTGAAAGTAAACTGCAGGGATTAAATGGTGCCGATTGGCTACAAAAGAGTGCCGATCTGCCACTTATGATCGCCGGTCAGTTGATAGGATAGAGCGGACCACCAACATAGTACCCTGACCGATCGTTTAGAGGGCGAGATAAATCATGCATAGACGTACTTTCCTCGGAGCTGCCGCATTGGGTGCCGCGGCGCCACTGATCGCCAAAACTTCAGACCCAGGGTCACAATGGCAGGCGGCGCAAGACGTCCAGCGCCAGGCACTGATTCGCCAGGCTGACTTTATGGGGACTAAAACCGGCGTCTCTGGCAACCAAGGTGTGGCGGTTACCACGCATCCCCTGGCCACTAAGGCTGCGATCGACGCGATCAAGGAGGGTGGCAATGCTGTGGACGGTGCCTGTGCAGCGGCCTTGATGCAGACAGTGGTAGAACCACACATGACCACCCTTAGCGGTGTCTTTTCCATGCTCTATTTCGAAAAGGCGAGCGGTAAAACCTACTACATGAACGGCTCCAACAACCGTCCCTTGGAACACAAACCCTTTGCCTTGAAAGATATGCTCTCGATGATGGGCAATGCCCAGGGTGTGGCTATCCCCGGCTTTTGGGGTGGCTGGCAGGCGGTTCAGGAACGCTGGGGCAAGCTCTCCCGCAAACGTTTGATGGCCCCTTCCATTTACTATGCCGACCAGGGTTTCGAAGTTCATCCCTTTTTATGGGGCGAAATCTTTGCCGAAATGGAACATATCGGCATCAATTCCCAGGGGCGGGAAATCTTTATGCCCGGCAACGCCATTATCGGCCAGGGCGAGAAACTTTATCAGAAGCGCTATGCAGATCTGCTGCGCCGTTTGGCCGAAGAGGGCAATGATTACTTTTATCATGGCGGTTTTGCAGAAAAATTTTCTCGGATCGTGCAACAAGCCGGCGGTGATATTACCCCCGAAGACTTCGCCCGCTATGAAGTGATGTGGCAGGAACCCGCTAAAGGAAAATACCGAGACTACGACGTGGTAGCTTCTCCGCCGCCTGATTTTGGTGCTACCAATGTTGCCGAGGTTTTACAGATTCTATCCCACGCAGATATTGGCAAGATGGGGCCAGCTTCAGAATCACCGGAAACGGCGTATCTGATGTTCAAGGCCTTGGACGAAGTCTGGGCAGAAACCCTGATTGCCAACCACAAAGGCAATAAGGTGCCCTGGCAGCAGGCCTTGGATTTGGAACTGGCGGCGCAGCGCTATGAAAAAATACTGAAGAACCCACCACGCAATACCGGTGATGTCCTTAAAATGGCGGGAATTAATTCACAGGAGCCAGGTTATGCCGCGGCCCCTCCCGGCAGTAACCACCTCACGGTAACCGATGCCGAAGGCAATGTGGCGACGGTGCTGCACTCCTGTATGGCGCTGCCCTGGGCCAACAGTCTGTTTGTTGACGGTACCAGTATTTGTGGCTCCGGCATTCATTATAGCTCCGGTGTGCCCAAGCCCGGCGAGCGCATCAATGCCCGCATTGTGCCAATGATGCTGTTCAAGCAGGGTCGTCCGGTCATGGCTTGTGGTTCGCCCAGTGTGTCTTTGTACGAAAACCTGATCCAGAACATCACCAATGTATTGGACTGTGGAATGAGCATTGAAGAGTCCGTCAATCGGCCGCGTTTTGGCGGTAACTGGGGCACGGGTGGACGTCTGATTGAAGCGGATATGGGCGAGAAAATGCTTCAGCAGTTAATAGCCAAACCGGGTGTGGATTTGAAAAAAGTCAATCCCCGCCATTGGGCGCACGGTTCCTTTGAGGGCATAGCCTTTAGCGGTGAAACGGCTTTCGCCTGCGGCGACCCACGACGTTCGGCCTTGGCCATGGCGGTGTAACAAGTTATTCAGTTTTTTCAGTACGTTTTAAAGCATTTTGTTAATAGATAAGGATAAAAAGATGACCTTTAGGAAAAAGCTACTAGGCTCAGTGTTGGCTGTGTTCTCCACTTCGGTACTGGCCTCCGTGGCGCCGGCGACCAACATTGATTCACTACAACACATCCAGTGTGGCAAGCTGCTGGACGTGGTTAACAAAAAAACCTTGAGCAAGCAAAATATTCTGGTGCGCAATGGTGTTATCGAAGCGATAGGTGCCAATGTCAAAGCGCCTGAACATGCCGAGCAGATTGATCTGTCGAGTCAAACCTGTATGCCGGGGTTGATGGACATGCATGTGCATATTTTTATCGACAGTACCAAGGCCAATCTGGATGTTCAGGGCCTGGTCAGTTCTTCTGCCGATCAGACGCTGATGGGCCTGCGCAATTTGCAGAGTCTGCTGAATCAAGGCTTTACCACCATTCGCATCCCCGGCGATCTGGAAAAAGCCTACGCATCCATTTCCCTGAAAAACGCCATCAACAGGGGTGAATTCGATGGGCCGCGTATGCTGGTGGCTCCTCACGCGCTATCGCCAACGGGTGGGCATGGTGATGCCAACTCTTTAGCCGCAGACTCTCACCTGCCGATTGCCATCAATATCGTCGATGGAGTCGATGAGATTCGGCGCACCCTGCGAACCGAGTTCAAATACGGCGCCGACTGGATCAAGGTTATGGCGACCGGTGGTGTGATGTCCCAGCACGACGACCCCAACGTTGCGGCCTACAGTGACGAGGAGTTCCGCGTCTTCGCCGAGGAGGCTCATCGTCACAACAAAAAAATAACCGCCCATGCCCATGGTGATAGCGGTATTCGCGCCGCGGTTGAAGCGGGTTTTGATTCCATCGAACACGGTACTTTGATGGAAAAGTCGACCGCCAAGTTAATGGCCAAACAAGGCACCTACTACGTACCAACGCTGTACGTTCTAGACTGGATTTTGGAAATGGGGCAAAAGGGTGGCATCACCGCCAACAATCTGGAAAAGGCCAAGTTGGTCGCCATGAAACACGCTAGCTCGGTGGCGATGGCCTACAAGTATGGTGTGAAGATGGCGCTCGGCTCCGATCCGATTTTCCCCATGGATCAGGCAATTCGTGAATTTGATGCGATGGCCAAGCGTATTCCCGACAACTGGTACGTACTGCAGATGGGCACCATCAACAGCGCCGAAATGCTGGGTCTGGAAGGCAGTATTGGCAGCCTGGAAGTGGGCAAACAAGCCGACATCGTCGCTAGCTCTAGCAACCCCATCGACTCGATGAAAAATATCGAGTCCGTGAATTTCGTCATGAAAGGCGGCAAAGTGATTCGCGCTAACTAGAAAAAGGACAAAGTGGGGTCAGATGAAACTTTTGGCATCAGACCCCTCAAGCATCAATCAACGGTCGCCCCATTTGTGCTGCCGTCACTCGCCTTCCATACAGGGCTTCTATTTCTTCTTTAAATCTATCGCTCCCTAGAGCCAGTCCTTTATTCACCGCAGCACGCGTTTCATCAATAAGCCTTGTATCGATTTTTTCACTAACGAGCTCTCGATATACGGCTAGCCTAGCCTCTGTGTCTTGATGCAAATTTAGGTACTGCTCATGGGGGGAGTGCATTTTCCACTGTTCTCCCAGAGCATGACAGTGATAGCTTGACCATCGGTATCGTGACGGACCTTCGACCATACCAGCCCTTACCGGATTGAGTTCGATGTATCGCTGACACGTCAGAAAGTAGCGCTCGGATTCAACCAGACTTGCTCTAAATCGTCCTTCCCACAAGGTGCCGCTGCGTTGATTTCTGCGATTGAAATACCGAACATAACGACGTCCTAGGGCTTGCATCATCTTCGAAACACCGCCACGGAAAGAAGGCGTTAACAGAAGGTGAACGTGATTGGTCATAAATACCCAGGCATGTATTGAAACCGAAAACTCGTCGGCGTATTGGGCTAAGTAGTTAGCATAAATTGCGTAATCTTGACCTTGCTTAAAACACGCTTGGCGATTGTTGCCGCGTTGAATGACGTGCTCGGGAATGCCGGCGGGATCGATACGAGGAAGTCTTGCCATGATTGCCTCCGTGTAATCATGTTTGCACCTGTGATTTTACAACAGAGTCGCTTACGCTCCTACCGGGAAAAAAGTGCCAAAAGTTTCATCTGACCCCACTAACTGACCTCTGTGCCTGAAAATAGAAGGCCACCGATCCCAACAGTCCCATCACCATACTGGGCGCGATGGTAAGCAGAATCGCGGCCGTGCCCATGATTTTGTGAACGCAAATCAATAATCCAAGCGCGGTCAGGTTGGTGCCGACAACCACATTTAAAAATTTCGAGATAGCTGACGATCCCACATCAAATAACCATTGGATATAGGCGGAGAAGGTAACGGCCAGAAAGAAACTCAGGACGAACTGGGTGGCTGCTGCCATCAGGGCTTGGGGCAAGCCCGCCGGCCAATTATTCCACAGTGCCCAGCTGGCGTAGAGCGAGCCACCAATTAGGCCGATTTTGTAATGCTTCTTGATCAATTTTCTTAGCATCTTACATCTCTTCTGTGTTATTTCTCGTGGTCATTCTTGCACTGGGATTTAAGTGAAGATGGTGTGAGCAGGGTAGTGGAAACCGTACGGTGTGGTGTATGCCGTTCGACACTTTTATGTGGTCGACAAGCACTTTTTCCACCTCGAGTCGTTTTTATGGATTAGCGACACTTTAAAAGTGTCAATTGCCCCCCCAAAAGTGCTAATCAGCCGATTGCTCACCTTCTTTTTTTGTTAGCCTAGATTTTCAATCAAATGATTTAATGCCGGCACCAAAAGACCGGCTGATAAGAGCAGGAGTGATGTAATGCGTAGACGTGAGTTTATGGGAAGTTTGGCGGCGGGAGCAGCACTGGCATCCACAACAGGGTTGTCGGGGTGCGCTACTGCGGCCACCACTGGCGGCGTTAGGCCAACGGCGGGCGGCATATTAGGTAACAAGAAGCGTCAGCAGCTGGTCGCCATGGCAGATTTCGGCCGCAAGCAGCCGGCCTCCGGTCGCAAGGGGGTGGCGGTTTCGACTCACCCGCTGGTCACTCAAGCGGCACTGGATGTGATGAGTGACGGCGGTAATGCCGTCGATGCCATCGTTGCCGCCTCTATCACGCAAAGCGTTGTCGAGCCCCATATGACTACCCTGACCGGGGTCTGGTCCATGCTCTACTACGAGGCCAAAACCGGTAAGGTTAGCTATCTGAACTGTTCCAATAATGCACCGCTTAATCTTCCTGTGAATCAAGACGAGTGGAATAAAGGCGCCGTTGAGATGATGAACGACGGTCGCGGCGTCACCGTACCCGGCTTCTGGGCCGGTGTGGAAGAGGCGTTGAAAGTGTATGGCACCCTTCCCAAAAAGCGTTTGGCGGCACCGGCCATTGACTACGCTCGCAACGGCTTTGAAATTCATCCCTTCCTCTGGGGGGAGATGTTTGTCGAAGTCAGCCACCTGTGCCGCACCGAAGCCGGTCGGGAAATCTTTATGCCCAACGGCACCAATATTCCCAACGTGGGCGAAAAACTCTATCAAAAACGCGCGGCAGATTTGCTGGAGCGTCTTGTGGAAGAGGGCAACGATTATTTTTATCATGGCGCCTTTGCCGAGAAGTTCTCCAAGCTGGTGCAAGAAAACGGTGGCTGGGTCACGCCGGAAGATTTTGCGGCCTACAAGCCCATGTGGCAGGAAGCCGCCCACACCCAGTACCGCGGTTATGATTATTACGGTGCGCCTTTCCCGGACTTCGGCGGACAATTTCTGGGGGAGATTTTTAATGTTCTCTCGCTGCTGGATCTGAAGTCCATGGGTCCCGCGTCCCAGTCTGGCGAAACCCTGCTGACCATGCGCCGCACCATCGATCTGGTGACGGAGCAAACCATGGCATGGCACTATCAAGGGACCCGTCCTAATATTGAACGCGTACTGTCGATGGAGTTGGCCGAGGAGCGCTTAGGCGAACTGCGCAATCGGGGCATTGCCGGTCTGGCCTCCGAGATGGATACCGTGGCGCCACCGCCACCGGGTTCCACTCACCTCACGGTCACCGATGCCGAGGGCAATGTGGCCACCGTACTGCATTCCTGCATGTCATGGCCCTGGAGTAACGGTCTGTTTGTTGACGGCATAAATATTTGTGCCGCCTCCGCGCATTACGGTTCCGGTATACCCAAACCCGGCGAGCGTATTAAAGCGCGCATCGGGCCAAATTTGTTTACCAAAAACGGTAAGCCAGTACTGATGTCTGGTTCGCCGAGTGTGGGTTTGGTTGAAAATATTGTGCAGGTTAGCACCAGTTTGCTGGACTTCGACATGAACATCGAAGAGGCGGTACACCAACCGCGTTTCGGTAGTGCCTGGGGTTCAAAGATACCAGGAGCGTTTTTTATCGAAGATCATATGGACCAGTCGGTAAAAGATTACCTGAACAAACACGGTGCCAAGTACCAGCTGCAGAACCCGTGGAACTGGTCAAACGGATCCTTTGACGGCATCTATTTTGACGAAGCCGGCCTGGCGCACGCCTGCGGTGATCCTCGACGCAGCGCCCAAGCGTTTGCGCTGTAACACGCGGCTTAAGTGGGGTCAGATGAAACTTATGGCGTCTGATCCCACTAATCCACAGAGAAAGAAGTGCCAAAAGTTTCATCTGACCCCACTTTTGGGCAATAGCGCGCGGTTGGGTTTCTATCGTTTTACCCATCGGTTTGTCCGGATGGTGGCTGGTAGTCCCCGTCACGGTTGTCGATGTCACCTTTACCCAGTCCCGAATTAATGGCTTCAATCAGTTGCTGTGCTTTCGGGTGCTTTTTACTGACCGCACAGTGTAAATCCTTGGACAAAAACACGTCGCCCACCGTTTCAAACGTGGTTACTGACGAAATATGTTGTGAAGCCCAGTGGGCGACCCGTTGATCCGACAGTGCCAGATCAATGCGTCCTGCGGTCAGCATTTTGAAGAGTTCCTCTGCGGAGTTTGTTTGGGTCACCTTGGGCGATTGGAGTTGAGCTTTCTTAAAGATGTCGTCGTACTCGTACGCGTAGCCCCTGATGACGCCAATGCGATAGTTTTGCAGGTCACTTAATTCGATGAATCGATAAGAATGGCCAGCGACTGCATAGAAACTCAAGTGGTTCTTTAGAATCGGGAGCGAGAAGAGAAATAATTCCTCCCGCTCTGGTGTGCGCCATAGGTTGCAGGCGATATCCACGCCCTTATTCTGCCTAAGGTAATACACTAGTCGTTTTCCCGGAAAAAACCGTGGCATTGTCTGATAGTCGGAATTCGACAGGGCTTTTTGAATGAGGGGGAAAAGGATACCTTGTTCGGGAGCGCCTTTAAAACTATAGGGAGGCCAGTGGTCGAACCCAACCGTAATGACTTCATCGCCGGGCTTCCCGACAGCGACTGTCGAGAGTGATGAGCATAAAAGCAACACAGGCATAGCAACGCGAATAAGTAATAGCAACTAGATGACACCTTTCACACCGGGGTGTAATTAGTATAGCGATTAACTTTGTTCATGCTCAATCTTTTCCCTGAGAATGCTCATCACCCAATCAAAATGTTTGCTGAGCATTTTTTCAAGTTTTTTGTAGTCCCCGGTAGTCGCCAGGGCGCCCAATTCGCGGTAATTACTGAGATAGCGGTCCCAGTTGCCGGGAAGAATTGTGGCCAGTTGGCTGTTGAAATACTCCAGGTGTAAACGGCCGACGACTGGATTGAGGTAAGAGTTGCCGGCGAGCTCGTTCATATAGCGGTGTGACGCGGAGATGGCCAGGAAAAACTCCGTGGCATTGCGATCGTCCCCAGCCTGATAAATGCGCCCCATAATGGCATCCAGTGCTTTGGTCTGGGCTTCATTGGGTTTATTCTTACTGGCCAGTCGAATTGCCAGACCACCGACCACCTGGAGAATTTGCACGCCTTCAAGCAGGTTCTCCGTGGTTAATTCCCGCACTCGGGCGCCGCGGTTGGGAAGTAGCTCCAGTAACCCTTGACCGGCCAGCAGGTGAAATGCTTCACGCACCGGCGCCAGGCTGGTACCCATATTCTTGGACAGCTCTGAGGTGATCAGTCGTTGCCCGGGCACTATCTTGCCCCGTTGAATACCGTCTAATAGCAGTTCTATAATCTTGTCGACGGATGAGGGTTTGGGTGATGCCTTTTTGTCGGCGTCTTTCAGAGCGCTTACCTTTGCCACGTTTGTTTCCTGCCTTTCTCCCATAGTTAGCCCCAAGATTGCCCGCATCAACATGTCTAATGCCAACAGAACGAACTAGGGGGTCACCGGTATGTATTAATGATCACTATCGGTAATTTTAGCGCAACTTCTGTCCTTAAATATACCTTTAATTAATCCTATTGATATATTCCCGATGATTTTATCGAAATTGGTCTTTCTGTAAATACTTATAAAATCATAGGCTTAGGCGGTGATAAATCTTTGTGGTTATAACGGCCTACTCTATCACCATAAATTATCGTTGATATTATCGATAATTTATGGGATAAATATAGCCATAACAACAGCCATAACAACAGTAGAGTGGAGAGACCTGAAAATGCATAGTCGAGTTTTAGTTCGTCCTGGTGCCCCGATCAGTAGTGGCAAGGCAACGTCGAAAGTGGCACTTGCCGTTGCCGTTTCCTTAGCCTCGAGCCTCGCTGCGGCCAATAACCTCACAATCGAGGAGATAACCGTTACCGCGCAAAAACGCGAGCAGTCTATTAACGATGTGGGTATTGCCATTGCGGCCTTTAGCGGTGACCAACTGGATGCAATGGGGGTCTCTCAATCTACCGATCTGGCCAAATACATTCCTGGCGTTAACCTTTCCGGCTCTTTTGCCGGCCAAATGCCCATTTTCGCTATTCGTGGTGTGGTGCAAAACGACGTTCTCGACCACACCGAACCCCCCACGGCGGTTTATCTGGATGAAGGCTATTTGCCATCCATTCACAGTCAGGGCTTGGTGTTATTTGATATGGAGCGTGTGGAGGTGCTGAAGGGCCCCCAGGGCACACTCTTTGGTCGCAATGCCACCGGTGGTGCTGTCAGTAATACCTCCCGCAAACCCACGGAAGAGACTGGAGGTTTTGTCAGTCTGGACATCAGCAAAAGCCAAGGCCGCCGACTGGAAGCCGCGGTAGGCGGCTCGCTGACGGATAACGTGCAGGGACGAGTTGCGCTGCTGTCTGACAGCAATGACGGCTTCTACGATAACCAGTTTCCCGGTGGAGCCGATCTGGGCGGTCAGGACACGTGGGGGCTGCGAACCCATCTGCAGTTTCAACCCAGTGAGACTGTGGATGTGCTGCTGAGTGCCTTTAAGGGGCGTCAGGAGATGAGCACCGGGCCTTATCAGGCAGTGCCTACAACACCAATCACCAATGGATTGGGCCAATTGGTCGATGCCGTTCACTTGGGTAATACCACTGGCTTGGGAACGATAGATGCTGACGGTAGCGGCTTCGACCTTAGCCATGACCTGTCTTCAGAGGATGCCAACTGGATGGAGTTACAAGGCGGTACAGCCCGGGTTGAATGGCAGTTGGGCGAGATAGCGCTTACGAGTGTGACGGACTACAAGCATTTTGAAAAAGAGTTTTATCTGGACGTCGACGCCACCGAAGTTCCTTTCCTAAATACGATTAATTACGCTGAGGTGGAGAATTATTCCCAGGAATTTCGCGCCTTTGCGGAGTATGACGCCTATCGATGGACGGCCGGCGTTTATTACCTGAATATCGCAACCGATGTTCCGTTACAGGCGATCGATGTACCCGCGCTGGGGATTGCCGGCGGTGACATCCACCAGTTCGAAACCGACTCAAGCGCGGTGTTTATTCAATTGGAACATGATGTCTCTGACAAGCTGACACTCAACGGAGGCGTACGGTTTACCCGTGAAGAAAAAAACTTTGAGTACGAAAGTTTCACTTTTGCCAGCACAGGTAATTCCTTTAACGGTGTTGGCGCGGCTCTGGGGCCGGCGCTAAACCGTTATGAAGGAGACAGCAGTGACAATCTGGTCTCTGGACGCTTGGGAATGGATTATCGTTACGATGAAAATACGCTGTTATATGCCAGCTTTAACCGAGGCATCAAAGCCGGTGGTTTTAATGCACCTTTTGGCGGTCAGTTTTCAGCGCTGAATGTCGAAGCGATGGCAGATGGGACGGCCAATGACCGTAACCTGCCCTACGATGAAGAAGTACTCAATGCATTTGAGACGGGCGTCAAAGCGACTATGGCGGAAGGCGCGGTACATGTAAACGCATCGGCGTTCTATTACGACTATAGCGACTACCAGGCATTTCGGTTGATCGGTTTGACCACCCAGGTGGTTAATAATGACGCCAGCGTCTGGGGTGTGGAATTGGATATTACCGCCAAGCCCGCAGAAAACTGGTGGCTATATGCCTCAGTAGGTTATCTCCACACCGAAGTGGAAGATGTGGACTTGGGCAATGGCCTGATTGTCGATCGGGAAACCGCTTACTCACCGGAATTGACCGCTGCCTTTATTGCCCGTCGTGATTTCCAAACTCATCTCGGTACTCTGAGCTTGCAGCTGGAGGCTACCTATACGGGAGAACAGTACTACGCCCTGACCAACTACAGCTCCTCGGAGATGGATGGTTACTGGTTGGGCAATGTGCGTGTGATATTCGATGCCGGTGAGCACTGGCAACTCAACGCCTTTGTGGAAAATGTATCGGACGTCACCTACGAGACCGTAGGCTTTGATCTCCCCGATCCTGCCTTTGGTTCCCTCTCAGAAACCGGCTATGGCCAACCGCGCTGGTGGGGGATGAATATCAAGTATCAATATTAATGAGTTAGGGTGTTTTTATTTCTTTAAATTAATTATCGATAAAATATTAGTGTTATTTTAAATGAGGTTAAAGTTATGACGTCTATTCGATTTGTAGAATCAAGTGGCGAAGAGCACGTGGTCGATGCGGATAACGGCCGTACCCTGATGGATGCCGCGGTAGATAATCTGGTGCCCGGCATTCTGGCGGAATGTGGAGGTGCTTGTGTTTGTGCGACCTGCCATGTGATTCCAGCGTCCGAGTGGGCCGGCAAGCTAAAGGCCGCGAACGAGATGGAAACCGCCATGCTGGAAGGTGCAATGGATATCACGGAGCACTCGCGTCTTGCCTGCCAAATTGAAGTGGATGACTGTCTGGATGGACTGGTTGTTCATATCCCCGAAAATCAAGTGTAACGCGCGCGATCAGGAGAATAGCGAATGTCGAATAAACTCGAATTTTATCCGCTCAGTGAACACTTTGAGCAGAACCCCTACAGTGAATTCAAGCGGATGCGTGAAAACTGTCGGGCCTATCGCCATGAAGGCACGATGATGCCGGTGGTATCACTGTTTCATAACAGTGATATCCGCGCGGCACTGCGTGATTGGAAAACCTATTCCAGCCAGCGCAGTGAAGAGTACAACAAAAAGGCGCTGGGCGACGCGTCCATCCTGATTGGCAATGATCCCCCCTTACACACCCAATACCGCAATATCGTTGCGCCGATTTTCCTACCCAATGCGATTCACCCGCTGGCCGATATTATTGACCAGCAGATTGATCGCGCATTGGAACAGTGCCTGGGTGCGGGGGAAATCAATTTTGTTGAAGATTATGCGGCCAATGTCACCGTCGGTCTGATCTGCATTATGTGTGGTATTCCTGAAGAGGATTGGTCGCTGATGCGGCAAATGACGCTCGATCTTGCCAGAGATGACGGGCGTGCTGTGTTTTGGGAGCAACCCAATCCGGACGTTGAAGCGCGATTGGGAAAAGTCATGGTCGAGATGACTGATTATTTTAATGACCATGTCAAACACCTTAGAAAGACAGGGCAGAAGAGTATTCTGAAAACGGTTGCCGATCAGGTGGAAAACAATCGCCACTTAGTGGGTTTGTCCATTTTGATGATCGGTGCGGGCAATGAAACCACCACAAACTTGATGGCCCACGGCCTTCAGGAGTTGATTCGTCATCCCGAACAGATGCAAATGCTGCGTGAAAAGCCTGAACTGATGGATGGCGCTGTGGAAGAAATGTTGCGGTATCGCGGCACCATTCGCAAGCAGGATCGCATTGCTGGAGAAGATATAGAGATTGACGGAATCAAGATCTTAAAAGGTGAATCCATAGCGCTCTGGAATGGTTCTGCCAGTCGTGATCCGGCGGTAGTTGAGCGCCCAGAAGCGTTTGATATCACCCGTAATCCCAACCGGCATTTGGCATTCGGCAGCGGTATTCATATGTGCATTGGTAATGTGTTGGCGCGCCTGGAAGTCAAGATGGCGATGAAGCGACTGCTATCGGCGACGTCGAGTATCGAAGAAACCCGCGGCGCAGATTCCTACAGAAGTTTGAAAAACGGTGTTCTGGAAGGTGCTGAGCGATACAGCGTTAAATTGATGTCCTAGCAGGAGTGATCAGCATGTCGAATCTAGTGGATAGTTATCCCATAGTACGCTTTCACGACGTGGGTGGACCGGAAGTGCTGCAACTGGAAACCGCTTCACTGCGTGAGCCCGAAGTCGGTGAAGTGGCGCTCAAAGTGCTGGGCATTGGCATGACCCAGGGCGATGCCATGTATCGCTCTGGCACTTACCTGGAAAAGCCGGAGTTTCCCTCCGGCCTCGGCACCGAAATTTGCGCCGAAGTGATTGCGGTGGGCGAGGGGGTTGATCGACTGACAGTGGGCGATCGTGTCAGTTCCCTTTCCTCCATGTCGATCAATCGCTACCCGATTTATGGCGACTATGCGCTGTTGCCGGAATTTTCCCTGATTAAAACCCCCAGCGGTTTTTCCGACCTGGAAGGGGCCGGTTTCTCGCTGGCGTTTGTGCCGATGTATTTTGCATTAATTAAAGAAGCACAATTAAAAGCGGGTGAGTGGGTACTGCTCAATGCTGCCGCGGCCACCACCTCCATGGCCGCCTGCCAGATTGCCAAACTGGCAGGTGCTCGTGTTATTGGTGTGGTGCGTAACCCGGCAAAAGCAGAGCAGTTGAAGGAGCTGGGTTTTGATCATGTGCTGGTCTGGCACGACAACATTGTTGATGAAGTCATGGACATCACCGGCAGTGGTGTGGATGTGGTGCTGGACCCGGTAATGGGGGATTGCTGTCAGGCGCTCAGCGAAATGTGTGGCTGGCGCGCCCGCATTATTCACTACGGTGCCTTGAGTGGTAGCGCGCTGGCGACTCACTCCATTTACCAGATGGCGCCTAAGTATCTCACCATCAAGGGTTTTACGATCTACGGTTACTCCGGTAGCCAGGCCATGAACTTGCCGCGTAACGACGTGGCTATGGACGAGGCCATGGACTTTCTGGAGTACGGCGTCTCGGTTGGTGCGTTAAAACCACTGATTGCAAAAACCTATTCGCTAGATGAGATTGTCGAGGCTCACCAGGCGCTGGCCAGTGGTAAGCACATCGGCAAGATTGTGGTGATTCCTTAAAGAAGGCACTTACTATGTAGGGTGGATTTACCCGCAGGGGGCACTGGAGCGAAGCGTCGCTCAAGGCGCCTACTGTTGGAATCCACCAAAACAGGAGGATAACATGGCAACAATAACCCCAAGCCCGGAAGAAATGGCAAAGCGGGTAGCCCGCTTTGATGAACTGCAGGTACTGGAAACTCAAAAGAATCCTGAAGTACCGCAGGATGTGATGGACCTGATTTACTCGCGTAAGCTCAAACCCGTGATCACCCTGGGTGAAGATCCAGACTCGCCGTTTGGCAGCGATGCCCCCATTGTGGGCGCGGCGGGCATTACCATGACCTATGCAATTTGCCCCGCGGGAACCGGACCGACCTTACACTCACATCATAAAACCCACGAAACCTTCACGGTGATGAAAGGCCGCTTTGAAATTATTTGGGGAGATGAAGGCGAGCACAGTGTGGTGCTAAGTGAATTCGATACCATCTCGGTTCCTCCGCAAATTAACCGGGCCTTCCGGAATGTCAGTGACGAGGAAGGGGTCTTACAAGTGGTGATCAGCGGAGGTGTTCACGATCGCAAAGATATTCTTTTCCCGAAAAAAACAGCCGAGCAGATTGCGGAAAAAGACGCCGACTATCTCAAATTCTTCCGCGAAAAAGTGGGGCTGGAGTTTGAGTCATGAACACCTTTATCAATACCCAAAATTTTGTGTTAAACACTTGCTATAGAGGTTAGGCCTGCGATGATTATTTTTACCAATAGTCGTGTTTTCGATGGCGTGCAGCCACAACTGCGCGATGATATTAATGTAGTGGTGGAGGGCGACCGCATCAGTCAACTGTTACACCGCTCGGAACCTCTGCCCGCCGAAGCCGAAGTGATAGACGCCGGCGGTCGTGTACTGATGCCCGGCTTGATCGATGCCCACATACACGCCTACGCCGCCGACATTAATCTGCTCACCAATGATCGTAAGCCAGTCACCCTGATCGCCCATCACGCCAACCAGCGGCTGGAGAATATGCTGGCCCGCGGTTTCACCACCGTACGCGATTGCGGTGGTGCCGATGTCGGTCTCGCTATGGCGTTGGAGCAGGGATTGGTGAAAGGTCCTCGTCTGATTTACTGCGGCAAAATTATTAGCCAGACCGGTGGTCACGGTGATGTGCGTTCACCGCACGAGCATGAAGAAGAGGGCTGTTGGACCTGCGGCTGCACCTACGCCGGCCATATGACTATCACGGTTGATGGTGTGGACCAGGTGCGCCGCGCCGTGCGTGATAATTTGCGTCGCGGCGGCAGCTTTATCAAATTCGCGGCGTCCGGCGGCGTGTCCAGTACTTCCAGTCCGCTGGAAGCGATTCAGTTCAGTGATGACGAAGTGCTGGCCATTGTCGACGAAGTGGATCGCTTTGGCACCTACTGTACTGCGCACATACACCCCGATAATGCCATCCGCCGGGCCATCAATCTGGGGGTGCACTGCATCGAACACGGCACCATGATTTCGCCGGAGACTGCGCAGCTGGCGGCGGAAAAGGGCACCGTGATCGTACCGACTTTATCAATTGCCACAGCGCTGCTGCGTGAAGGCAAAGCCCTCGGTTATCCGGAAGTTTCCATGGCCAAGTTGCGAAAGGTTGTCGACGTAATGATGACGGGTTTGCAAAATATGAAAGACGCCGGGGTGACCGTGGGGTTTGGCACCGACCTGTTGGGGAACCTGGAGCGCCACCAATGCCTGGAGTTTGAACTGCGGGCACAGGTGTATTCACCGGCCGAGGTGTTGACGCAGGCTACATCAATCAATGCCCGTATTCTTGGGCTGGAAGGTGAGCTGGGTGTTATTGCGCCGGGAGCCCGTGCAGACCTGTTATTGCTCGATGGCAACCCACTGGAGGATATCAGCCTGTTTGGGCGTGGTGACGCCGTGGCAGCATTGGTGCAAAACGGAGAGCTGTCAGCTGCCCATTCAAAGGCTCTGTTGTGACAGAGGCTGGTCATAGTGAGCAAAAGATATAAGCCACGAGGGCGTTATTTTTATTTGATCGTTGAAATTATCGATAATTTCGTACTAATATATGTTGGTGTTAAAGGTTTGGGTCTTTCTCCTTTCCTTGTGCATCGAATGATAAAAAGCCAGTCCAATCGGAGAGTGTGAAAATGAGTAAATTAAGCTACAAAAATAATAAACCGTCGGTTTCTATGTTGGCATTGACCGGCAGTCTGGCGATGTCCGGCGCCATGGCGCCTATGGTCCAGGCGGAAGAAGAAAGCCTGGACTTCTTGCTTGAAGAAATCGTGGTGACCGCCAGTAAGATGTCGGCAACCAGCATTCAGGATACACCCATTGCCATAACCGCGTTTTCCGGCGAGTCGCTGGCGCAGAAGGGCATTGTTAATATCCGCGACCTGGAATTGTTTACGCCGGGGCTGGACATTGCCGTCAACGGACCAGCAACCACCCTGGTAATGCGTGGCATGGGCTCCCAGGCTGACCTGAACGGCCTCGGTAATGTGGCGGTGCATTTCGATGGCGTCGTGGTTGAGGACAGCGGCAACTGGTTGGCCGGTTTTCTGGATGTGGAGCGGGTAGAGGTGTTGCGCGGTCCCCAGGGCACACTTTATGGCCGCAACTCCACCTCCGGTGCCATCAATATCATTACCAAAGATCCGGGCGATGAATTGGAGTACAAGGCCAGTGTCGGGGTAGGTGACTACAATGCCCAGGAATTCACTGGCATGGTCAGCGGCCCACTCTCTGAGAAGGTGGGGGGTCGTTTTGCTATTCAGCAGCGCTCCCACGACGGTTATCTTCGCAACGAAAGCCCCACCGCCGATGACGGTATGGATGAAGACACGCTGGTTGCCAATGCTACCTTCACTTTTGATGTGAGTGATAGTTTGAACGCGACGTTGAAGATGGATTACCTGGATCAGGACTATTCACCTAACTATCGCCCTGCCACCGATACCAATGTGGGTCATCTGCTGGGAGGTCAAGTCTACGATGATTTTTATACCATCAGCACCGATGTGGACGAGCGGATTAAGGAAGAGTTCATGGGCCTGTCGCTGACGCTGGAAAAAGACTTGAGCGAAAACCTATTACTTAAATCGATTACCGGCTATCGCGAACGGGAAGGTTTGTGGATTACTGATTTTGATACCACGGAAGCCCCTATCGGTGGAGCGACCTCGGAAGATGAGAAAAATGTCTTCACTCAAGAGCTGCAATTGATTGGTAAAGGCGACAAGGTTGAGTGGTTGTTGGGGCTCTATTACTTTGAAAGCGAGCGCGACGGTAATTCCCTGGTTGACGCATCGGGACTTGGGCTGAGCATCTTCTCCGAGACCCTTGATGAGCGCACCGCCTATTCGGCATTTTCCAACGTGAAATACCTGCTGAGCGACAAGCTGAATATTAACCTGGGTTTGCGTTACAGTTATGAAGAGGCGGAAGTTGACACTGATACGACAACCACCGTTTTTGTCCCGGGCGTCGGTTTCGTTCCCTTTCCTGAAGCGGTTACCGCTGATAGTGACTGGGATGCTGTCGACCCTCGCCTTGGGGTCGATTACTTCATTAACGGAGATGTGATGCTATACGCTTATGTGGCGACCGGGTTCAAAAGTGGCGCTTTCAATGGCGATGGCACGGCCTATGATGAAGAGTCGGTCCTGAGCTATGAAACCGGTGTTAAGTCCACACTGTTGGGCGGCCGTATGACGCTAAATCTGGCGGCTTTCTACAACGATATCGAAAATCTGCAGGTACAGGTGTTTGATGCCTCTTCTGCCAGCTTATCCAGTATTCAAAACGCGGCAACCGCAACGGTGTATGGTCTTGAGGCTGAACTGTCTGTTCGCCCGTCGGAGAGCTTGATGTTGAGTTCGAGTTTTACCTACACCCAGGGTGAGTATGATGACTTCGAAGATGCGCTGGACTATGACGGCTCTTTAGTAGACGTTTCCGGCAATCAGATGCCCTATGCTCCAGAGATGAGCTTCAGTTTAGCTGCGCAATACAGCATGAATGTGGGTGATGCCGGCACGCTGACTTTTAGCGGTGATTTCGCCTGGACGGATGAAACCCGCTACAACGTCTTTGAGGACGATGTGGTTACCGAGGATGCCTATCACACGGTTAACGCCAATATTCGTTTTGATTCAGCCGACGAATTTTGGAGTTTTGAGTTGTACGGTAAAAACCTGACCGAGGAAGAATCATTTGGCTGGATGACAACCTCATTCTTTTCTACTCCGGGGTTCCCTGACGTGGCCGGTTCAGTCTCTGCACCACGTACCTACGGAGCGAAATTCACGGTCAAATACTGATTGCAGAATCTA
>Ga0105356_10000475_pt1 | contig 37820 bp, 25 predicted proteins | sample GOMGulsemesocosm_3_FD_83502 | JGI IMG/M metagenome (GOLD analysis project Ga0105356, IMG submission 83502) | Methane-oxidizing microbial communities from mesocosms in the Gulf of Mexico - GOM9D Gulf of Mexico | ecosystem: Environmental > Aquatic > Marine > Cold seeps | place: Gulf of Mexico...
GCGTGTTTTCTTAAAGTATTATTATAACGTTGGATATTCCAAATATTTTTGTCTTCACAAACAAATACATTGGCCCAAAAAAGAGTCATTTTTTCAAGAAGTACAGCATCGGAATTTGTAAGTCGGTCTATCCATGCAATATTCAAATCTCGGACTTTATTACGGCTTTTTTTTTGCAGATTACGTACCGATTCAGCACCTATTTCTTTTTTTAAAGTTCTGTAGTTTTTGTTGCGTAAAATATCAAATTCAGAAAGATCAATAGCCAAAGGTTTGTAATTTTTTGCTTGTCTGAACAAGTCTGAAATTATATTTTTTTTGGATTTTTTCTTTAATTTTTGAAGTTGTTTGTACGATATTCCAAAACCAGCTCTCCAGTAAAGATGTTGTATTTCTTTGCTATTCATTTTGTGAAGGTTTGTTGTTTAGTACTTTAATAGACTCTAAAAAATAAGAATGGTTTAATTTTTTAATATTGGATGTAAAAACAGCTATCTTTACGTTCGAAATTGAGAATATTGTAGATTATTTCCAACAAAATTATAATGAAATTTATTAAAATAAATGAATCTTTTTCAGAAGTAGGACAATTGGTAAATTGCTTTTTTTCATTTTTTGTTTTGGAAGAAATTCTTTATTCCGTACATAGAAGACATCGATTATTTTCATTTGATAATTGGCCACAACAAGAATCCGATAATTTAAGTCAGATTGTTTTAACGGAATATATAAATAAGAATCCGAATGAAGCATGTAAAGAAGAGACACTTTGCAATGGTAATGACCCTCGTGTTGTAAGCGATGGAAATAGAGCTTTTATTTTATCTGAAGGGGCAGTGCATTCAAATATTAAATACAAACTTACTATTTTTCCAGAAAATAAAAATATTGAGTTATCATTAGGTAATGATGTGGTATTTGGAAAAAACTGGCAACCAATTTTTTATAATAATGAGTTGTATGTGATAGACAGTATTTCTCCATTTATAATAAATAAAATTGATATTCAAACGGGGCTAATTGAAAAAGTAAATCAAATAGAGATTGATTTTGAATTATCGGCTTCGCATGACAAATATCCTATTTTAAGAGGTGGCTCAAATGCCATTGTTAAAAATGATATTTTTTATGGTTGGGGACATGCTACAACAAAACCCTATTCTCACATACCGTTTATTTGGGAGTATGATGGAAAATGTGTTACAACAAGTTTTATAAATATATATACAACTTTTAAAAAAGATGGATATGCTATTGTAGATCCTACTTCATTTATTGAATGGGATGAAGATAATTTTGCATTAGGTGTTTCATGTTCTAACAGAGAGTGGTTTCATTCTCAAAAGTTTTTAAATGGGTTACTTATAATAAAAAAAGAAGATTTTTTTAATAAAAGATTCTATCCTTTAGAATTGGGATTAGATGGCAATGTTTTATTTTTTCATTGTTCAGAATTGGATAGCTTGATTGATTCTTCTATAATTAATGGAGGTAGATACAATGAAAAGAAAAAAGGTTGCTTAGTTTGTGGACCTAGTAAAGAAATAGACTTAACTAAAAAATGGACAATTGAACTTTGTTATTCAAGTCCTGAAAAATTATTGAAACAAGTTGGAAAATTCGATATTTTTTTAACTATAAATGGTATAGATAAACAGGTTTTAATAACTAAAATATACGGAACAGAAGGTAAATCGACTAGGGTTAAATTGACGCTAGATTATATAGAAAATAGCGAAAAAGCATTGATACAGACGCGTGTTTTTACAAAAAAAAGAGTGTCTGTTACAGCATATTTTTTTGAATTAAATTATGAATAAAAATAAACAAAGATCATTTATTGTAGATTTTGGATGTTGTCTTCCATACGGTCATAATTTACAATCTGTTAGTTTGTATAAAAGAAAAGAAGAAGATCGCGGACGTTTATCTAAATCAATTGTTTGTAAAAGAGTTAAATCTTTTGATATTGATAATAAAGATGATTTTTATTTTTCTCTTCCAACCCTTCATAAAGGATTGATTATTGAAGGAACAGAAAACGTTTTTTTGAGGTTATATGTCAAAATTATTAGAACACTTTTATTGTTTCCATTTGTAGGAAAAAATAATTTATTAGATTTAAAAGCTTCAAAAAGTATAAAAAAGGTTTTTAAAATCCATAATTTAAAAAGAGAAGATATTCTTATATTTCCTAGCGCAGATTATTATGGAACAAAAGCTTTACTTAAAAATTTAAAAAACATAAAATTTGAAGATCGTCCAAGAATACATTTGCGTTTTATTGGGTCTTTAGAGTCGCCTCATTCTTTTTATAAAAATAACTTGTTTGAATTAATAGATTTAATAAATAAAAATTATGAAACCCTTACTGTAAGTGCTGAAGTTCCTATTTATGCAAATTATTTAGATTCAATAATTCCTGATTTAAAAGTAATAGCTGAACCTTATCCTGTAGAAGTTTCGAAAAACACCAAGAATAATAGAACAATTGCAAAACAAGAATCATTTGTAATATTGTTGCCTGGGTCAAATAGAGCTGACAAAGGGTATTTTGATATTTTTAATATAGCTAAAGAAATTCTTTTTCAATTTCCATCAGTAAAATTGGTGGTTCAGGATATGAAAAAGCAAAATGAATTTTTTAATAAAAAATATAGAAAAAAATTGAGTCAATTGGTAAATATTGAATTGGTAGAAGCTGTATTGCCTAGAAAAAAAATAGAAGAACTTTATAAAAACGCCAATTTGATATTATTACCTTATTATCCAGATGTATATCATTTTAGAGGTTCTGGAATTCATTACGAAGCATTGCAAAATGGAATCCCCGTATTAGCAAGAAAAGGTTCTGGTTTTATTGAAGAAATAAATAATTGGTCATCAGGTTGGACTTACGAAACTAAGCAAGATTTATTATTTAGATTGAAAGAAATAATGGAAATGGATTCTGAAGTAATTGATCAAAAGATGGAAAATTCGTTTAAAAAATTTAAGAAAAGTTCAGATGAAGCATATCGTTTTAATATGTCATAAAGACCATTTTATTTCAGGGTCAGTCAATTTTATTAAGAAGCTTTTTGAAAAAGAGTTTCAAGTAGATGTTTTAACTGATCATGTGAGTGTTAACCAAATAAAATCTTTAGTTAATGTTCATGATAGTTCTGTTTTTGTACTTTGGCAAATGGAATATTTGGCACCTTGGTTAGTATCAAAAGGTTTAAAAGTAGTTGTATTCCCTATGTATGACGGTTGTGGAACAGCACCAAATAGTTATTTTAAAGTTCTGGATAGAACTTATCTTTTTAACTTTTCTAAACGATTACATAAGAAGTGTATTGGAGTAGGAGTTACGTCTTATCAACTTAATTATTATCCTGAAATAAAACAGTCTAATAAAATTTTCGAAAAAAAAGAGAAATTGTTTTATTGGCTTAGAAGACCCGATAGTTCTTTAGCTGAACCTATTATTACAAAATTATTTGCACCATATATTGAAAATATTCATATTCATGATAGACAAGATGCTTATGATATAAAAAATGATGTTTTTCAAGTCGAAGATGACTTTATTTCTACTTCTATTTGGTTTGATGAAAAGGAAAAATTGGAAACCTTAATTGCTACTTCAAAATATTATTTAGCTCCTAGGGAATCTGAAGGTATAGGGATGGCATTTTTAGAAGCTATGAGCTTAGGGTGTATTGTATTTGCTAATAAAAATTCAACTCACGATCAATATATTTATCATGGATACAATGGATTTTTGATAGATTTTGAATCGCAAGATATAGCTTTAATTAAAGCACAATTAAAAGAGGCTTTTGATATTATAAAATCTGGAAAGCAGATTGGTGAGAATGCAAAGAATTTTATTAATAAAGGGGTTCCCATTTGGAATGAACAAAGTAAAAGAATTCTTGAAACCTTAAATACAATTTCTGATGCTAAAAAACTAAAAAGACTAAGTAAGAAAGAGCAATTGGCGGGTTTTATTTTAGTTAAATTATATAGAAAACATTACAGACTGTATTTTATTATTATTAAGATATTTTATACATGTGGTTTGTTTAGTGATAAAGTCTTAAAATTTAAATTCAATATAATATATAGAATAATTTTCAAACTTCTTAAAACCTTAAAAAGATAATGAAAAAGAAACAATTTTGGGAATTGGTTAAATTTAGAGTTCAATGCGATTTAAAAGCAGAAGTCGATAAATATGCACTTAGTTATTTTTGGTGGATTTTTGAACCAGGCTTGCATTTATTTATTTTATATATTGTTTTTGGAGTTTTCTTTCAAGGAAATAATCAACCCCATTATATTCCATTTTTATTTTGCGGAATCGTTCCTTGGTTTTGGTTTAATAAATCTGTAACAAGTGGTATGGAATCTATATTAAACGGACGTCAAATAATAAGAGATACTTATATACCAAAATATTTTTTTCCAACAGTTTCAATTATTCAAGACTTGGTTAAAGAAATGTTGGTCTTATTAATATTAATAATTGTTTTGTTTATTAGTGGTGTTTATCCAACTAAAATGTGGGTTTTATTACCAGTAATACTCGTATTACAGCTTTTATTAATAGCTTCTATTGTTTATTTTATTTCAATAATAGTTCCTTATTTCTTAGATTTAAAACAGATTATAAGTACTTTAATGCAAATTGTAATGTTTGGGGCCGGAACATTTTATGATTTTAAAACAATGCCAGAAGAATATCATAAATTATTTTTATTAAACCCCATAGCTTTGCTTATTAACATGTACAGAGATATTTTAATATATAATAATTTTATAAGTATAAGAAGTTGTGTTTATATTTTATTGTACATAGTGCTGTTTGGTATATTAGGTTATTTTGCACACAAACATTTAGATAAAGAGGTCCCAAAAGTTCTTTTCCGATAATTATGAAGAGTCATTTAGAATTACAATCCGTATCATTTTCTTATAGAACAGGAAAAACTTTTTTTTCAAAAAAAAGAAAAAATGTATTAAAGGATTTATCCTTTAAAATATACCCTGGTGAAACTTTGGGGGTAATTGGTAGAAATGGGGCAGGAAAAAGCACTTTATTACGCTTGTTATCTGATATTATTACTCCTGATGAAGGGAAGATTGTCAGAAATTGTAAAAAAGTTGATTTGTTATCTATAGAACTAGGGTTTTCGGAACAATTAAGTGGTATAGATAATGTAATCTTGAGTGGTCTTTTTAATGGTTTTTCAAAGAAAGAAATTCTTTCGAAAATGGATTCAATTATTGAAATGTCTGGAATAGGAAAGGCCGTAAACAATCCACTTATTACTTTTTCTTCAGGTATGCGAGCGAGGTTAGGTTTTTCTATTGCTTATCACCTTGAACCAGATATATTACTTATTGATGAAGTTTTGGGTGTTGGTGATATTGATTTTCAAACAAAATCAGAGAAATTAATTAAAGAAAAAATGAAATCTGATCAAACGGTCATTTTAGTTACGCATGATCCAGATTTGATAAAAGATGTATGTAATAGAGTTATTTGGATTGAACACGGAAAGGTGGTTAAAATAGGTACTACTTATGAAGTAGTAGATGCTTATTTGGATTATATGTTGAAGAGTTTTTCAAAAAATAAAAAAGGCTAAGTATTTTGAGAAAAATAAAAACAAAAAAAGTCAGGTTTAAAGATACAAGCTTTCAACTTTCGTTAGGAGAGGATAGCATGAATATGGATTCATTAGTTCCAAAAGACGGAAAATATGAGCCTTGGCTTACAAAGTATTTAGAAGTAGCCTCAATATTTTATGGTTCTGACAAAGATGCTATCGATATTGGAGCAAATGTAGGAATGATTACTGCTGTATTAGCACACCTTCAAGCTAAAGGAATTGTAATAGCTTTTGAAGCTTTGTCAGTGATGCACACACACCTTGTTAAAAACCTGAATAAAAATAAATTAACAAATGTAATTGCTGAAAAAAAGATTGTAGGAGAAGTTGACCATCAATTAAAAAACATAAATGTTCCTTTTGGTGAAAATGTAGGTAGTTCATTTGTTAGTTCAGAAAAGGTAAAGAATTCAACTTATACTGAAAAAGTAGAAACTATTTCTTTGGATACATATTTTATTGAAAATCAACAAAAATTAGATATTAAAATTCTTAAGATTGATGTTGAAGGTTGGGAAACATTTGTTCTCAGAGGTGCTAGTGAAACTTTGGAAAAACATCAACCTGTAGTTTTTATTGAATTAAATGTACAGGAAAGAATATTAACTATTGAGAAGAGAGGGAAAGAACTTTTTAATGAAATTAATTCTTTATTTAAATATCTTTTTTTGATAGATAGATTGTCGAATCTATTAATTCCAATAAAAAATTATAGTGACTTACGTGGTAGTATGCTAACAGGTCATTTCGTAGAAGATATTATATGTTTTAATGATTCTCTTTTTTTTGATTATATACAATCCTATTGTATTACAAATCAATATTCATGTTATCATGGAACTAGAACTAAAGAAACAAAAGCAGGTACAGGTATTATAAACTCCTTATCACATTTTCCTGATAATTGGTCTTATGGACATGATTTCTTTCTTCAGGTAAAAGGTAAATCTTCTGTTAATTTACAACTGACATTTAAAAACCCTGGTATTTACAAAACTAACACAATCGTAGTTTTTTTTAACAATCATATGGAAGAGATTGTTTTAAAGAGAAAACCTATTACAAGACAGTATACTTTTTATAAACAAAAAGATACTTCTATTTATGTATTTACAGAAAAGATTTTTTCTGCATCAAAACATGTTAACTCGGATGATCCAAGAACTTTAGGTATACAAATCATAATTGAAGAAGTGAACGGTGTAGAAGAAGAGATTACCGACACTTCTATTTTAGATAAGAATGAAAACTTAGTCAATCCTATATCTGAACTGATACAGAAAATACAACATTTACCTGCTAAAGTAATGGTTGCAGATAGCTATTTTGCACCTTATCATTCTTATTTTAATACATTTTATACCTACTGTCAATTAAATGGAAAATTTATTTCTCTGCATTGTGAGATAAATATTCAGTCTTTTCATGATATTCGCCCCCCAGATTTTGCTATACCCCATTTGTACAAAAGTGAATATGAAGTTACACCAATAGGACTCAAATGCGTCAGTAAAAAACATGTTGGAGCAGGCGCAGATCCACGGATTGTGAGTGATGGTAAAAACGCTTATGCTTACTTGGTAGGTTATGGAAAGAAAGGTCATCCAGCATTTTTGTATATTGAAAAAAACGACTCTATTCATCCTTTAAAAGCACCTAAAGGGTTTCAATGGGGTAAAAACTGGCAACCATTTTTAAAAAACAACCGTCTATATATTGTCCATGAATTAACTCCCTATAGTATTTATGAAATTAATTTAAATACTTATACTCTAGAGCAGAGACATTATGTGAGTGAGGACTATGATCTTGCCGCACATCATACAAACCATACGATGTTCCGTGGAGGTGGCAATGCAATTTGTGATGGAGACTTTGTTCTAGGAGTTGGGAGAGCTTCTGCTCAGCCTTACAGGCATAGTCCATTTTTATGGTCAAGCTATCAAAACAATGCTCCCATCATTCAATTTATAAGTTTTTTTAACCAACTTACTAAAAAAGGGTTTTATATTCAAGATCCTACATGTTTCTTTAAATCAGGAAATAATTATTACATCGGGTTAGCTTGTTCTGAAACTAGTTGGTTTGATGGACAACAATTTTTGAACCTATTGATCGTTTTTGATATTGATGAAAAATATCCAGAATTACCTTCCTTTGAGAGTGTATTGAGTCAGTTTGAAAATTATTTTAATAATGGAAAAATTAATCTAGGGAAACATATGTTTCACTGCGACCGCATGCAACATGACATTCCTTGTAAGTTTGAATATGGAGTAATGTCTACAGGTACTCCTGGGTATTTGATATATGGCCCCTATGTTCTTATTAAAGAAAGTATGCAACTTTCGGTAGAACTTACGTATTTGACATTACAAGATACAGGTGTTCAAGCTGGAGAATTTGATATATGCCTTTCCAAAGAAAGAAGAAATGGGAAAGTAGAATCTATAGAAATAGGAAAATGTGATTTAGAAACTACCAATAAAGATATAAGAAAGGCTGTATTAAATTTTGATACTAGAAAATATATTGGATACAAAGTAGAGTTTAGAGTTAATGTTAAAAAAAATATTGAGTTAAATGCTTTTCATATACGGACAAAAAAAATCAGCGATGTGAAATTTTTTGAAAAAAAAACTAACTCTCTTAAAAAAATGATAAATAACTTTATTTGTAATAAATAAGGAAGCCTTTTTTTATGAAAGAATAAAAATAAAATTGTGACTTTAAAAAATATAAAACTTTCTGTACACAGTAAACTAAAAAAACTGGCAGCTCGATTAATGCAATTAAACAGTGTGGTGATTACCCGAGATGTAGATCTTAGTAGTCATACCTTTTTTTGTAAAGATTTACCCCATGAAACTATTTGTCATAACAGTCTAGGTGGCGCTAAATCTAAAGGAGTTTCTGGCTTCCTTGTTTATGGACCTTATGTTGAAATTTTAGAAGCCACAACTTACGCTGTTGAGCTTTCATATTTAACTGCCAATAAAAAGGGGAAATATGCTGGGAAATTTGATATCAATTTGTCAAAAAAAAATAATGAAGGTACATTTGACTTTGTTAAAGCTGAAGAAAGCTTATTAAACTTTACAAGTACAAGAATTAAAAACTCCACATTGTATTTTGATAGTAGTAAATATATAGGATATAAGGTTGAGTTTCGTGTTTTTGTAGAAGCAGGGGTTGATTTATATGCTTTTCAAATTAAAACTCAAAAAGTCAGCAAATCTCAATATGACCAAGGTAAAAAAGATTCTATGCCTTTTCAAATAGAACACCAGAACTCCTCTAAGGATTATCGAAGATTACATTATTTAATTTTTCGTATAAATATTTTATTGACATCATTAATCACTAAACCTTGGGTAATAATACAATATCCTCATTTACTCAAAAAGTCTTTTTTACAAAATAGGGCTAAAGCTTTTGATAAAATTTATGCACGATTTATTTCATGGGTTAGTTCAATTGATTATAAAAATGGGGAGGAAATAAAACTACCTATTCGTTTAGATCATCTTCCTAAGCAAGTGAAAAGTCAATTTTATAATAATTTTGAAGTCATCAAAACTGAACTTTTATGTAATGATCGTGATGGAATTCATCCAATGCAATTGCCTTCTGTTTGTTTTAATCACATGCCACGCTATAAAAATGGTTTGTATCAAAGAGTTTGGACAAAGGATATGGTTGAAGAAATGAAAGCTTTGGCAATACACAGAGAAGATTATAGCTGTGAATCATATCCTGAATCAGTATTACAACATTATACTGCATTTGATAAAATCAATGTAAAAGGAAAAAGAACTATGGTTGTTGGTAGTGTCAGCCCTTGGATAGAATCTATTCTTTTAGCATACAAAGCAAAAGAAGTACTAACCGTTGAATATGGACATATTCCTTATAATGGTGAATCTATAAAAATAATAGATCCTCTTCCTCTTAATGAGAGTTATGATATCGTATGTTCTTTTTCAAGTATTGAACATAATGGACTGGGAAGATATGGAGATCCTATTGATCCTATGGGAGATATTTGTACTATGAATGAAATTTTTGATGTTTTAGTTCCTGGGGGAATTGCTTTGATTGGAATTCCTGTATGTAAGAAGAATGTAATCGTAGGAAATGGACATCGAACTTATTCAAAATATTATACAGAATATCATTTGTTTAAAAAATTTAAAATCTTGGATACGGTAGCCTATCCATTCGGAGCAACAGAAATAAATTATACCAAAAACAAATTGGATTGGCAAAACCAGCCAATTTTTATTTTACAAAAGATGTAATCGGATTAAAATTTAAATGTTATATGAGTTTTTTTTTCAGGAAGGATAATGATTTTACTTACCAAACATGTTAAGGTTTATTTTCGAGATAAATCCAAAAACGATGTTGGAAAAAGCTATTTAATAGAAGTATAATTTGTTTAAAATGTATGACCCAAGATAATTTAGAATACTAATAAAACTTAAAAAAGTTACCAAGGATAAATAATATGGAAAAAAATAATGAAATATTAGGAAGTAGGTTTCCTATACTTCAATTAATTCAAAAACTTGAAAAGTACCCGTTAAAAGTACTTTGGAAAAAATCATTTGAAGGAAGGTATAATGAATTATTTGATATATTTTATTCTTTTTGCCAAATAGGCGACAAATTTATTTCATTGCATGGAGAAATGAATATAGAAACATTTCATAAGCGACGTGTCAAAAATTCATTGGTTGCAAAGTTGTTTAAATGTGAATATAAAATATCAGATATTGGTTTAATACAAATAAGTAAAGAATTTATAGGTTTAGGTGCTGATCCTAGAATGGTAAGTGATGGAAAAAATGCTTACGCTTATGTAGTTGGATATGGAGAAGCCAAGCACCCTGCTTTTTTGTATAAAGAAAAAGACGATTCTTTATATCCAATTAAGGCTGAATTTGATTTTGATTGGGGAAAGAATTGGCAGCCTTTTTTAAAAGAAGGAAGATTGTACATAGTACATGAATTGGCACCTTTTAGTGTTTATGAAATAAATATTGAAACGTATCAATTGAAACGAATTTGTGAATTAAATTCAGACTTTAATCTTCCTGCTCATTATACAAATCATTCGATGTTTCGTGGAGGAGCGAATGCTATAACTGAAAACGATGTTGTTTACGGTTTAGGTAGGGCTTCTGCTCAACCTTATAAGCATTTGCCATTTTGGTGGTCGAGTTATAAAAATGAAGCACCACAGATTCAATTTACAGATTTTTTCAATAGAATTAGTGATAAAGGTTTTGGTATTATTGATCCGACCAGTTTTTTTAAAAAGGATGAAAATATTTATTTAGGATTGGCTTGTTCAGAAACTACTTGGTTTCATGGTCAACAATTTTTGAATGTATTATTGGTTGTAGACGTAGAAAATAAATATAAAAATCTTCCTACTTTGGAGAATCTGTTATCAGAATATGAAAATTCATATGAAAATAAATTACCAAATTTAAAGAATCATATATTTCATTGTGATCGTATGCAGCATGACATTCCTTTTTCTTATGAATATGGTATCAAATCAACAGGAAAACAAGGAACGTTGGTCTATGGGCCTTATATAGAGATTAAAGATGATTTGTGTATTAAAATTGAATTATCTTATTTAACATTAGAGAAGGAAGGAAGAATAGCAGGTGTATTTGATGTTTGTTTGTCTAAAGAAAATGAAGAAGGAAAGATAGAACAGTTAAAAATAACCGAATGTGATTTAAAAACAACAAATAGTGAAATTGCTACGTCCACTTTATTTTTTGATACAAGAGAATACCAAGGTTATAAAGTAGAATTTAGAGTAATGGTAAATAAAAGCTATGAATTGAATGCGTTTCATATTCGCACTAGTGAAGTGAAATGTCCTATTCCATGTGTTTTCTTACCTACAACCATTGATGTAGATAATACTAATGGATTTCGTTCATGTCAAAACCAAGAAGGGTTTTTATTCTTTGGCCCGTATCATTTGGTAGAAGAGGGCGGAAGTCATAGAGCAACTCTATATTACAATTCTCAAGCAGATAAAACTGAAATTGCCGGAGTTTTTGATATTACTGTACTGTCACCAGAAGGAGAGGTAGTTACTATTGCGATGACAGAAGTATATGGTACAAATAATTTATGGAGAAGTATTGAATTGGATTTTGCACTTAATGAATATAAAAATTACAAGTTTGAAACGCGGTTTCAAGTAAAAAGTAAAAAAAGGATATCAGTTAGTTATATTTCTATTTCAGATGAAATTTCTGCTTCAAAAGCAGGAAAAACTATCGATCTGATAGTCCGTGATAGACTAGAAGGAAGCTTAACAACAGCTCATTTAAAAAGAACCAAATGGCATGAGTTAAGAGATAGAATTTTGAGTTTTATCAAACTTGATGAATATTCAAGAACCAATACAAAAGGGATAAAAAATATTATAGTAAGAAAGATCTTTCGAATATTAAGATTATATCCTAATAAAAATTTCTATCATTTTTATTTCGAACGAGCAAATTCATTTATGGCTCCTAAAATGTACGAGTATACTCAAATGTTTAAAGAAATTCAGTTTAAAAAAAATGATGTTGTTTTAGATTTAGGTTGTGGTGATGGTTCACTTCCTTTAATTATAGGAAAATCTGTGAAGAAGGTTGTAGGCATAGATACAGGTTTATCAGGTATTGAAAATGCAAAATTTAAGGCAAACGAATTATCAAAAAAAATTGAAACTGAATTTCATTGTATAAAATTGGAGGAAGCAGGTTTTCAAGAAAAAAGTTTTGATAAAGTAGTTAGTTTTTCGGTAATTGAACATATTCCTAATTATTTAGAAATTTTTGAAGAGCTTTTTAGACTTTTAAAGAAGGATGGAGAACTTATTATTTCTGTAGATAGTTTTAGTTATTTTACGAAAGAACAACGAGCTATTCATCAAAAGAACTTTGATGTAGTAAAGTATTTTGAAAAGAATGAACTTCATGAATTACTGAAAGGCTTAGGGTTTAAAGAGGTTTTTGTAGAGCCTATATTTAAAAGTAAATTTTCTAAAAAATGGTTTACTAGAGTAATGAATAATCCTAATGAATATTTTGGTACCTATAAGCGTTTGTACTCTTTCTTTTTATACTATATAATTAAGTACTATGAGAAAAAAAATAAACAACAGGAGCACGGGGTGTTTTTAGTTGCCAGATGTAAAAAATAATTACTAGGAAAGAAATACAGAGTACAAATAAAAATAGGTAGATGTTATATAAAATAGAATCTTTAAGAGGAATATTGGCTTGTATAGTTATAATAGGACATTCTTCTGTTACAATTACCGATAATGAATTTAGTTTTTGGAAAAATTTAGATATACTAATAGAATATTTTTTTATATTATCAGGTATGGTAATGGCATTGGCTTATGAAGATAAAATTAAATCAGGACTTTCCTTTAAGTCTTATTTTATCTTGAGATTTGGAAGAATTTATCCGTTGCATATATTTACAGTGTTGTTGTGGTTCTTTTATTTATTATTGAAACAAGTAAATGGTTTTGAAACAGAGTTTGAGTTAAAAGATAATATTTGGACTTTTGTAACAAATATATTTTTACTACACTCCATGGGGATACACGATAGTTTGAGTTGGAATTTTCCTAGTTGGAGTGTTAGTACAGAGTTTTATACATATTTGTTTTTTTATTTTTTTTTAGTAACAATTGATAAGAAAAGAAAATTATTAATACCAATTTTAGTAGTTGCAATATCTTATACAATTCTTCTAAGTATAAATCGAGAGTATTTAGGAGCTATGACTTTTGATTACGGTTTTTTTAGAACTATTGGAGCATTTTATTTAGGAGTAATTATTTATAGGTTTAAGAAAAAAATAAATTATTGTTTGGGGAAGAGAATAAATTTCTATGAAATTTCTTCAGTTTTCAGTTTTCTGTTTTTAATCTCATTATCGGAGAGGTTTATATTTTATGATTTATTGATAATTTTTGTATTGGCTTGTTTTGTGTATTTTTTTTCGGAGAAGGAAAGTGGTTTTTTAGGAGAAATATTGAAGAAAGATATATTAGTTTTAGTAGGAAAGTATTCCTTTTCTATTTACATGTTACATATTTTTGTAATATCAATATATGAATTCATTCTTAAAAACATTTTAGAAATTAATGTGAGTTCCATTAGAGGAATATATAGTATAATCCTTAATGGAACGTTTTGTATAACTACTATACTTTTGTCCAAATATTCTTACATATATATAGAAGATTATTTTAGGAAAAAATCAAAAGACTATGTCAAGAAAAAGTTAATAAATGTTATATAAATTAGAATCATTAAGAGGAATTTTTGCCTGTTTAATTATTTTAACACATACTCCATATATGCTAAAAGAAGGAGGTTTATTTATAACACCGACTTTAGCTTTGTTTGTTGATGCTTTTTTTATACTATCTGGTTTCGTTTTATCACTTGCATATGAAGATAAAATTATTGCTGGATTTTCATTTCAACAATATTTTAAACGAAGGTTTACTAGAGTGTACCCACTACACTTTTTTACGCTCGTACTTTGGTTATTTTACCTTTTATCAAAACAATTTTTGGGTTTGTATGTCGAGTTTTTTGCCAGTAATGAAATAAGGTCTTTCATTTCAAATTTATTTTTAGTTCATTCATTAGGTTTACATGATGATGACTTATGGAATTACCCAAGTTGGAGTATTAGTGTAGAGTTTTATACTTATTTATTATTCTATATTTCATTTTTTATCTACGATAAGAAAAAATCTCTATACATACCTATGTTATTCGTAATTATAGGATATAGCACTTTATTTTATATAGGAAAACCAGGAATTGCTTATTACGATGTAGATTTTGGAATTATTAGATGTATTTCTGGGTTTTATTTTGGAGTGTTTCTTTACAGGTTTAAAAACAAATTTCAATTCAATCTAATAAATAATATAACATTCTTTGAAATTTTATCCATATTATTAGTAATTATTTTATTTATTTTAACACAAAAAAGTTCCTTTGTTCTTGATATACTTATTGTTATTTCTTTTGGTTTTCTTATTTTAATTTATTCAGAAAAAAATAGTAGTTACTTAGGCAAAATTCTTAGTTTAAAAGTGTTAAAAACGATTGGTTTATATTCTTTTTCAATTTACATGATGCATGCTTTTGTCATATCCTTATTTACATTATTTACAAAGTATATATTAAATAAGAATTCAATAGAATTTTCAGGAGTTCAAAGCGCCGTATTAAATCTACTAATTATTACAATCACTATTGTTATTTCAAAATATACATATTATCATATTGAAAATCGTTTTAGAATAAAATCTAAAAAGAAAATAAGAAGCAATTAATATTATACTTCAGTTGTTATTTTGACTTTAATCTGTTTTTCAATCCATTCATAAGTTTTTTGAATACCCGTTTCTAAAGATTGTGAATAATCCCAATTCAATTTTTCACGTATTAAATCGTTATTAGAATTTCTTCCTCTAACCCCTAGTGGACCATCAAGTTTATGGTTTTTTTCTACATTTTTATGAGCTACTTTTGCAACAATATCAACTAGCGTATTGATAGTTACCATTTCTTCAGAACCAATGTTAACAGGACCTGTAAAATCAGAAGCAACCAAGCGTCTTGTAGCTTCTATACATTCATCAATATATAAGAAGGAGCGTGTTTGTTTTCCGTCTCCCCATATTTCAATTGTACCACCTTCTTTTGGTAACAAACCAACTTTTCTACACATCGCAGCGGGTACTTTTTCTTTTCCACCATCCCAAGTACCGTTTGGTCCAAATACATTATGATAGCGAGCTATTCGAACAGGTATATTATAGTTTCGACCATAAGTTAAGTACAATCGTTCCGAAAAAATTTTTTCCCAACCATATTCAGAATCTGGGTTTGCAGGATAAGCAGAGCTTTCAGAACAATCTGGGTTGTTAGGGTCTAGTTGGTTGTGTTCAGCATATACACAAGCTGACGAAGAATAAAATATTTTTGTTTTATTAATATTTAATAAAGAATTCAATTCTTTTTGGCCTTGTAAAATATTAAGATTTATCATACTGGAATTGTGCATAATATCTGCATCATTATCACCTGTAAAGATATATTCCGCGCCTCCCATATCAGCTGCAAATTGATAAATTTCATCAAATACAGTATTTTCATTTTCTACTGAAATGCTTAGAACTTGTTTTACGACGCTAGCATCTCTAAGGTCTTCTACAAGGAATTCATTTGCGTTCGATTCGGAAAATTCTGGTAATTTGATATCTACACCTCTAACCCAATAGCCCTCAGTTTTCAATCTTTGTACCATATGATTCCCTATAAATCCTCCAGCTCCTAAGACTAGTGCTTTTTTCTTTTCAGTAATTGCTTGTTTCATTGTGATATATTGTATATGAAGACCCCAAAAATACAGATTTTTTATGATAAAAAAATGTAAAACTACCTAAAAGAGTCTTAGCTAATTATAAAGAATGAAAGCTATAAAGAATGAAAGAGTTTAAGTAAAATTTCCATAGACATTTTTCTAATATTTAATATATAGATGCAAATAGAGGTATGGCAATAGCATTTTTGCTTATCTATAGGATAAAAGTATTACTTACTGTAAAAAATATTATAGTTCTAATACCAAATCATCCGTACTGACCAAAGTTCCATTTTCAAGATAAATACGATTTACAATACCTGCTTCACTGGCTGTAACTGTGGTTTCCATTTTCATAGCCTCAATAATAAAAAGAGGTTGATTTTTGGAGATTTCTTGCCCTTTTTTCACCAAAATATTTGACAACAAACCCTGTAAAGGAGCTCCTATATGTTTTTTATTATTCGCATCTATTTTTGCTTTTTCAGCGATTGTTACTTTTATAGAAGTATCTTTTACTTTTATATTTCTTAATTGACCATTTATTTTAAAATAAATACCCACATTTCCTTCTATATCTGGTTTTGAAACAGAAATTAAAGAGACTAGAATGTTTTTTCCTTTGTCTAAAGGCACCATAATTTCTTCACCGATTTCCATTCCATAAAAGAAATTTTTGGTTGGTATGTTCATCACATTCCCGTATTTTACATGACGATTATAGGCTTCTAAAAATACTTTGGGATACAATTTATATGACAAGAAATCTGTAATTTCTAAGTCACGAGTCATTCCTGAAGTAAACATTTCTAAGAATTCTTTAAACTCTATTTCAAAATTAATAGGAGCTAAGTGTTTATTAGGTCTTTCTGTATAAGGCTGTTCTTCTTTTAAAATGAGTTTTTGAATTTTTTTAGGGAAACCGGCATGTGGTTGTCCTAAATCTCCTTTAAAGAAATTGATTACAGATTGTGGAAAAGAAATACGATCACCATTTTTAAGAACATCATCAATAGTTAAATCATTACTTATTAAATATTGTGCCATATCACCAACAACCTTTGAGCTTGGTGTTACTTTAACAATGTCTCCGAAAAGTTGATTTACCTCACCATACATTTTAGTGACCTGAGGAAATTTATCTTCCAAGCCTAAAGCAATAGCTTGTCCTTTTAAATTTGAATATTGACCACCAGGAATTTCATGGTTGTAGATTTGACCATCACCTGTTTTTAAGCCAGATTCAAAAGGGTAGTAGTAGTTGCGTACGATTTCCCAATAGTTAGAATAAGCAGCCAATTTGGAAGCATCCATTTTATTTTCTCTTTCATGAAAACGAAACATTTCTAAAATTGAATTGAAATTGGGCTGGGAGGTAAGCCCAGATAGTCCACCCAAAGCAACATCAATAACATCAACACCTGCTTCTACAGCTTTTAAATAGGTAGCAGATTGTACTGAAGAAGTATCATGAGTATGCAAATGGATAGGAATGTTAATTTCTGATTTTAATGCTGAAATTAATTCATAAGCCGCATTCGGTTTTAACAAACCAGCCATGTCTTTGACACCTAAAATATGAGCTCCTGCATTTTCAATATCTTTTGCCAATTGTAGATAATATTTAAGGTTGTATTTGGTTTTACTAGGATCTAAAATATCACCAGTATAACAAAGAGTTCCTTCTGCAAGTCCATTGGTTTTAGTACGTACATGTTCAATACATGGAGCTATAGATTTCATCCAATTTAAAGAATCGAATATTCGAAATACATCCACACCATTTTCCCAAGATTGTTCTACAAATTTTTGAACTAAATTATCTGGATACGCAGTATATCCTACTCCGTTAGAACCTCTAATTAGCATTTGTAGTAAAACATTGGGCATAGATTTTCTTAAAAGACGCAAACGTTCCCAAGGGTTTTCGTGTAAAAAACGAAGACAAACATCAAAAGTAGCGCCTCCCCATACTTCCATACTAAATATTTCAGGATGGTTTTTTGCATAGCCTTCAGCTACCTTAAGCATATCGGTAGTTCGCATCCGTGTTGCCAATAGACTTTGATGTGCATCACGCATTGTTGTATCTGTAAAATGAATCTTTTTTTCATTTTTCAACCATTCTGAAAATTTTTCAGGACCTAATTCTGTTAATAAATCCTTAGTTCCTTTTGTGAAAGAAGCCGATTTGTCAAAAGCAGGAATAACAGGTGTTTTGAATTTTCGTGTGGGATCTATTTTTTTTATATCTGGATTTCCGTTGACGATAACTTCTCCTAAAAACTGTGCCAATTTGGTAGCTCTATTTTTAGGTTCTTTGAACTTGAATAAAGCAGGTTCTTCTTTTATAAAATTAACGGTGACCTTACCAGAATAAAAAGTTTCATGCTTTAATATATTGTCAAGAAAGGCAATATTGGTTTTTACACCACGAATTCTAAACTCAGCCAAAGCCCTGCGCATTTTTCCACAAGAACCTTCCAAAGTCCTACTTATAGCGGATACTTTTACCAACATGGAATCGAAAAATGGAGATACATTTACTCCTTGATACAAACTTCCTGCATCCAAACGAATTCCTAGCCCTGAAGCAGAACGATAGGTAGTTATCACCCCATAATCTGGTTTGAAATCATTTGAAGGATTTTCTGTAGTTATTCTACATTGCAAAGCATAACCAGTAACTTTTATAGATTCTTGATTTGCTATATTTATTTGAGGAGCATTTAATGGATAGCCACCAGCGATGTATAGTTGTGTTTTTACCAAATCTATATTGGTAATCATTTCAGTAACGGTATGTTCTACTTGTATTCGAGGGTTTACTTCTATAAAATAAATAGCACCATCATCATCAACTAAAAACTCTACAGTTCCAATATTATTATAATCTACAGCTTTACAGATATTGATGGCGTGTTTGTACAGCTGATCTTTCGTGTCTTGAGGTAGACCTAATGAAGGTGCATATTCGATTACTTTTTGAAAACGTCTTTGAACAGAACAATCGCGTTCATACAAGTGGACAATATTTCCATGAGAATCAGCAACGATTTGGATTTCTATATGTTTTGGGTTTTCTACATATTTCTCTAAAAAGACAGTATCGTCTCCAAAAGCATTTAAAGATTCTCTTTTAGATTCATAAAAAGCGTTATTCAATTCATCTTTACCACGGATAACACGCATTCCACGTCCACCCCCACCAGAGGCGGCTTTTAACATAACGGGATAGCCAATTTTTTCTGCTTCCTCTAAGGCAATCTCAATAGTTGTCAACTTATTTTCGTTAGAACGAATGATAGGAATGTTATTTTGAACGGCTACTTCCTTTGCCATTAATTTATCCCCTAAAGCTTTAAGTACAGATACTTTTGGGCCGATAAATACAATTCCGTTGTTTTCACAAGCTTGTGCAAAATCAGCATTTTCAGATAAAAAACCATACCCAGGATGAATCGCATCTACGTTATTTTCTTTCGCAGTTTTGATTATTTCTTGAATATCTAAATAAGGCTTTAATGGTTCATTATTTTCGCCTATTTGGTAAGATTCATCTGCTTTGTATCGGTGTAAAGAATAGCGATCTTCATAAGTGTAAATTCCTACAGTTTGGATACCAATTTCTACACAAGCTCTGTAGATACGAATGGCAATTTCTCCTCTATTAGCAACTAAAACTTTATTAATTTTCATAGTGTGACTTTGTAAAAGTTAAAATTATATTTTGGCTAGTACTTTCTTGTGGTAATAAATATATGCAAAAATACAATTGAAATAAAATTGAGACTGGCTATAACTTGACTAATATTGATATGATTTTTGCTTTAATAATGACTTTTGTTGTTTTAAAGCAAATTATAACTAAGACTTGTCTGTGTAAACGCAATTTTTTGCAAAAAAATAAGTAGTTAAATATTGGAGACTGGATTGAAATTAATTTTAAGAATTCAACTGTTGTAAAAAAGTATAATACTGTGTATTATTTGGAAACAATTCAACCAATTTTAAAGCAATATTTTTTGCTTTTTCGAGCTGGTTTACTTTCTTATAATGAAAGGCTAATAAATACAACAAACTTTCATTATTTGGAACCTGTTTCAAACCTCTAATAATAGTTGTTTCTGCTTTATCCGTATTTTTAATACCATCATATAACAAACTTAAATTGTAATAAACACGAGTGTTTTTAGGCATGTATTTTGTAGCCAATTCCATTTGCACAATAGCATCTTTATTTCTTTTCAATTCTGCGAGTAACAAACCATATGAATAATAGGTTGCACCGTATGAAGGTTCTTGTGAAATGATCGTTTTGAAAGCAGCTTCTGCTTTGACAAAATCACCATTTTTGTAATACAAGTTGGAAAGATTGGTTCTTACAATATTGTTGATGTTATCTATACTCAAGGCACTTTCATAACCTTTAATTGCAGCTTGTAAATCTCCTTTTTTAAGTTTGTAGTTCGCACGGTTTATTCGTCCTCCAACAAAATCAGCTGTAACGTTCAAATAAGTGAAATATTCTTTTTTTACTTTTTTGTAATATGTCAAGTAGTCGTTGGGTATTTTGTTTTCATCCAAACTCGCCAATGCATTAAAAGCTTTGACACGTACCGACCTTTTTTCATCTTTTAATAAAGGAAGAAAATAATTAAGGTATTCCGGATTGGAAATCTCATTCAAAGCATCCACTGTTGCTCCTCGAACAAGTGGAGAATTGTCATTTAAGTAAGCCAATAGGTTTCTTACATTAACAGGTGTTCTGTAGTTGCTCAATTCCTTTACAGCCGAAGCTCTTGCTATTTCGGGTTGTGTTTTGTCTTTTGCAAGTGTTGTAAGAGATTCATAAGCATTTGGTGCTCCGGTTAAGCCTGGAGCAAGCAATTCAGAAAAATGTGTATAATCTGGTACTCCATGTTGTTCTATAAATTTTTCTGAAGCCCAAGTATCATCTTTGTCTTTATGACAACCTACACAGGCATTCGGTGTTCCGTATTTTACACTCAAATCGGGTCTAGGAATTCTAAAACTATGGTCACGTCTAAAATCATTGCCCATATAAAATTTACCAGGCATATGGCAATTGATGCATTTTGCACCTTCAGTTCCTGTGGTATGAAAATGATGTTTTTCAGTATCGTATTTTTCTGGAACATGGCACTGTGCACACAATTTATTGTCTTTGAATTTTAGTTTTAAAGAATGTGGATTGTGACAGTTAGTACACGTTACATCGTTGTGGTACATTTTACTTTGAACAAAAGAACCATAGACATAATCTTCATCTAAAATTTGACCATCAGGATGGTAGATATTATTGGTAATCAATTGCGGGTAGTAATGATCTAACATAGTTCCCTCAAAGTTAAAACGTTCAGAAATCTGTTCTCTTCTCATGTGGCAACGTGCACATTGGTCAACCAATTCTTTTGGTTTGGTATCCAATGTCATTTTCATTGTACCCGTATTTCTATAGTCTTTTCCTTGATTATTAACATCAGATACATGTTGCTTTCCAGAACCATGACAAGCTTCACAACTTACATTGAGAAGCGCAAATTCAGTATTGTAACTGTGTGTTTTTTCGTCGTAATTTTTACGAACGTTGGTAGAATGACAGTCGGCACACATATTGTTCCAATTCAAACCTCCACGAGACCAATGCAGCCATTCTGAATGCACCACTTTAAAATCTGGATATAAATCAAACCATTTGTCTTTTTTAGTATCCCATGCAGTTCTTAAGCACTGAAAATGACCATCAGGAAATTTTACAATGTATTGTTGCAAAGGGGTGATTCCAAATACATATTCAATTTTGTAATCATGGTTTTTGCCATCAGGTCCTTCTGTATTTGCATAAAAAATACCGTTTTTACTAAAAAAACGACTTTTTACACCCTGACTGTTAAACTTTTCTCCTTTAAAATGAGCCAATATAGTAGCTCTTGTTGCAATTTGCATGGATTTATCATGATGAGATCCTTGCCAATCTTTAAACTGATTTTGATGGCATTCTTTACAAGATTCATCTCCTAAGAAATGTGCATCAGGTATCGGTTTGGTAGAGGCAAATATATTTTTTTGTGCAACTTTAGGTACTGGTTTATAGGTCTCTTTTTTTTCTTCTTTGCAAGAAAATAATAGAATAAATAGACAGCTAAAAAGTACACTATTTTTTAGAGTGATTGTTTTTGTTTTTAGAATCATTTTTTATAATTTTATTTTCAACTGTGTTTTTTAGCTTTGAAGTTTTAAGAGTATTTCAAATTTTCTACTAATAAGCACAACGAAATCCTGTGTTAAATAAAGAAGTATCTACAGAGTTTTTACCTCTAAAAGTGGTTGTAAAACTTTTTTCTAAAGCTTGATCAAACATAAAAGAGCCACCTCTCGTACTTCTTACATTAGGACTTGATTGTTCTGGGTTTGGGTTTCCAGGGTAGGACGCGTATACGTCTTCACACCATTGCCAAACATTACCTCCCATATCTGTTAAACCAGCAGCTGTTTCACCAAAGGTTCCTATAGGAGAAGTTAACAAATAGCCATCTAAAGGTTTTGCGCCTTCAATACTTTTACCTTGCCAAACATTGGCCATATATGTACCGTTTAATAACACCGTATTTCCCCATGAATAAGTTGTATTTCCTCCGTTTTTAGCAGCAAATTCCCATTCACTTTCTGTAGGCAACCTTTTACCAATCCAGCTTGCATATGCTTTTGCATCGTTCCATGTTACTTGAGTTACTGGATGATTGTCAATAGATTTTGGTTTTGTTTCTCCTAGTGGGTGTTCCCAATTGGCTCCTTTTAAAAGAGACCATTTTGCTTGTTCAAAAGAGAATACTCCGGAGTCACCAAAGTTGTCTGCTTCTGTTTTGTAATTTGTTTCTAAAACAAATTTTCTAAAATCTGCAACAGTCACTAAATTTTTATCCATATAGAAAGCAGCTATTTTTTTCTCAAAAATAGGCAATTCATTTGGTGCTCCATTTTCAGAGCCTATAGAAATAGTACCTCCTTCAAAATGAACCATATTTGAAGTGTCTACTTCCTTTGGAGTAATTGTCTTAGCTATTTTTTTTTCTGTAACCTGCTCTTTTGTATTTTCTTTTTTTGGTGTTTCTTTACAAGAAAGAAAGCATAGTAAAATACCTAGTAATGGAATATTAAATTTCATAATGTTGAGTACGGTTAAGATTATTTTGCAATATTAGTTGAATTATTTTAGACGAAATAAATAATGTAAGGTTTATCTACGTATAAATTATTTTTTTTTAGATACAGTATACTCAATAAATTTAGATTTTTTACTTTTGATATAAATTTTATAAAATGGATGAATTTCTTTTTTATTTCAACCTAGGGTTGAAACATGTATTGGATTTAGCAGCATATGATCATATGCTTTTTTTAGTAGTATTGGTAGTTGGGTATTCTTTCAAACAATGGAAACAAATGTTATGGTTGGTATCTGCTTTTACAATTGGGCATACCATAAGTTTGTCTTTAGCCGCATATAAAATTATTTCTGTAAATACAGGTTTGATTGAATTTTTAATTCCATTGACAATTTTTATCACGGCACTTGCAAATTTGTTTTCTGCCGGAAAAATAAATTCAAACTCTAAAATTAGTTTGTTTTTTGCATTGTGTTTTGGATGGATTCATGGAATGGGTTTTTCTATTTATTTAAGAATGCTTTTGGAAGGAACAGCATCTAAAATACTACCCATGTTAGAATTTGCTTTGGGAATAGAAGGAGCACAGGCAATTTTGGTTTTAATTATTTTATGTGTTTATTTTATTGCAAATGCTTTGTTTAAAGTTTCTAAAAGAGATTGGGTTTTGGTGCTTTCTTCAATGGTTATTGGTATTGTAATTCCGATGTTGCATGAAAGGTATCCAGATTTTATAAAGCAATTGTTCTAAAATTGAAATTTAGAAATTATATAAGACTTGTTTTTTGGCTTTTAACTTTAGAATCACGACTTTTGATTCTTTTAAATTATTAATGAAATAAGAAAATTAGATTACGGTATTGTTATCATTCCGTAACACCGCATATCATGAAAGCAAAAAAACAATTAAAATACGATAAAGCGTATATAAATATGGCTTTCGAATGGGCAAAATTATCCCATTGTGAAAGAAAACAAGTAGGCGCATTGATTGTAAAAGGGAGAATGATAATTTCCGATGGATTTAATGGTGCTCCTACAGGTTTTGACAATTGTTGTGAAACTGAAGAAGGAGAAACCCGATGGATGGTATTACATGCAGAGGCAAATGCAATTTTAAAAGTTGCGGCTTCAACACAGTCTTCTAAAGGTGCTACTTTATATATTACACTTTCCCCTTGCAGAGAATGCAGCAAGCTAATTTTACAGGCAGGAATTACTAGAGTTGTTTATGCCAGAGCTTATAAAGACCTTTCAGGAGTTGATTTTTTAATACAAGCGGGAATCGATGTAATCCATATTGAAGGTTATGAGGAATAAAAATAATTTACCCCTTTTCTTGGGAATTGCTGTGGCAGTAGGTATTGGTATTGGTACTTTTTTCAATTATGATGGTGGGCCTAGCTCCATATTTGTTAACAATACAAATCAATTGAAGATAAGAAAATTGATGCAGTTTATAGAAAATGACTATGTGGACAAAGTAGATACGGATGCTTTGTTGGACAATGTTATTTCTGGAATTATAGATAAACTAGATCCTCATTCTGTATATTTTCCTAAAGATCAGTATTTGGCAAATAAAGAAAATATGCAAGGCAATTTTGAAGGGATTGGTGTGCAATTTTTTATGAACAAAGATTCTTTGGTAGTAACGCAAGTTTTAAAAGGAGGGCCGAGTGAAGAAGCAGGAGTTTTAGCTGGTGATAGAATATTAATTGCAGATAAAGATACTTTATATAATAAGAATTTATTGAGTACTGATATTGTAAAATTTTTAAAAGGTACAGCAAATACCACTGTAGATTTGAAAATTTATAGAAAAGAAACGGCAGAAATTTTAGAAATTCCAATTACAAGAAATAAAGTTGGTATTCAAAGTGCTGAGGTTGCCTTTATGTTGAATGATAGTTTGGGTTATGCGAAGTTAGATCGGTTTGCAATGACCACTTTCGATGAGTTCAAAAGAAAATTAAAAGAACTGAAAGACAAAGGAGCAAAAAATTTGGTTTTAGATTTACGTCAAAATGGAGGAGGTTTTATTCATGTAGCAAATAGTATTGTTGACGAATTTTTGAAAGAAGGAAAACTTATTGTCTTTACAGAAAATAATAAAGGAAGAATTGAAGAGTTTTTCGCAACTAGTGAAGGTGAATTTGAAGAAGGAAAAGTATATGTTTTAATAGATGGAGGCTCTGCTTCTGCTAGTGAAATAGTTGCTGGCGCATTGCAAGACAATGACAAAGGTGTTATTATAGGGCGTCGTTCTTTCGGAAAAGGATTGGTACAACAAGAAATGAATTTAGGAGACGGTTCTGCTGTAAGATTAACAATTGCTAGGTACTTTACACCAACTGGACGTTCTATTCAAAAACCTTACAACTTGAACGATGGAAAGAATTATGCACAAGACTATCAAAAACGAATTTTAAATGGAGAATTGCTGTCAAAAGATAGTATTAAAGTGGCAGATTCTTTGAAATTTACAACACCAAAAGGAAAGGTTGTTTATGGAGGAGGAGGTATCATTCCAGACGTATTTGTTCCAATTGATACCACATCTTACTTAGAAAATTTTTATTTTCAAAGTTTAAACAATTATACTTTTGAGTATGTAGATAAACATAGAAAAGAATTAAAAAAAGTAGGTTTTGATGGTTTTGATAAAAAATACGATGAAAATGAAGAGGTCTTGAATGCGTACTTCGATTATTTAAAATACGATGAAGAAGTTTCCAAAGAAAAACGAAAAGTAATCGATTATTATTTAAAAGCTTTGATTGCTCGTCAAGCTTACGGAGAAAATGCTTTTTACAAAGTTTATCACAAAGAGGATAAGATGATTTTAAAGGTATTTGAGCTGGAAAAAACCGTGGAACCAAAAAAGAAAGAAGAATAAGATAGTTATAAATTGTTGGTGTTGAATTCTTATTGAGCAAACAAATACTACCTTTGTTAAACAAAATAAAATTATATTGAAATCAAAAAAAAATATATATTTTGCTTCAGATCAGCATTTTGGAGCTCCAACAGCTGAGAAAAGTAAAGTAAGAGAACAAAAGTTTGTACGTTGGTTAGACCATGTCAAAGAAGATGCAGAGGCTATATTTTTGTTAGGAGACTTATTTGATTTTTGGTTTGAATACAAACATGTGGTTCCCAAAGGGTTTGTACGTGTTTTGGGAAAGTTGGCAGAAATAAGAGATAGTGGAATTCCAATTTATTTTTTTGTAGGAAATCACGATTTGTGGATGCGTGATTATTTTGAAAAAGAATTGAATATTCCTGTATACCATTCGACACAAAATTTCACTTTCAATAATAAAACTTTTTTAATAGGACATGGTGATGGTTTGGGGCCTGGAGATCATGGATACAAACGCATGAAAAAAGTATTTACGAATCCGATAGCGAAATGGTTTTTTAGATGGTTTCATCCTGATTTAGGAGTTGGATTGGCACAATATCTTTCTGTTAAAAATAAATTGATCTCAGGAGATGAAGATGTGGTCTTTTTAGGGGAAGAAAATGAGTGGTTGGTGCAATATTCAAAAGAAACATTAAAAACGCAGCATTACAATTATTTTGTATTCGGACACAGACACTTGCCAATGACATTGGAAATAGGTGAAAATTCTGAATATGTAAATTTAGGAGATTGGATTTCTTATTTTACTTATGGAGTTTTTGATGGAGAAACTATGAAAGTGATTCCATTTAATGAAGATTAATTTTTTTATAAAATAAAAAAAGCCAGTGAAATTTCACTGGCTTTTTGTTTTTTGTAGAAATTTTTACAATTCAATATTGATTCTTGCAAATAGATACCTTCCTAAGAAACCGAATTGAGAAGTTCTTCTTGAATATGGAAAAGAAGCATTTGATTGACTTCCTGGACGGTTATCATCAGGGTACACATCTAACAAGTTGTTAGCTCCAACTGTAATACTTGTATGTTCGTTTAGGTGGTTTGTAACCGTTAAATCTGTAATTACTTTTCCACCATAAATAGCGTTTGCATTTGCAGCAGCGTCGCTAACTCTTGCTTGACCGGAGAAATCATCAGGATCTGTAACTTCACCAAAATATACATTTCGAAATAGGAAAGACCATTTTTCATTGGACAATACATGTGTCAAGTTCAGTTTTGAACGAGGTTGCGCAATGGTTAAAAAAGCCTCCTCTTGTCCATCAAAATAATCTTTTGACAAACCTGCGTCTACAATATCTTTTGGGACATTGATATTTGTAACTTCAGTCTTAGAAAAAGTAGCAGACAACGTATTGTCTAAGCTCATATCATTAGAAAAGCGGAATTTGTATCCTGCAACGATATCAATCCCTTGATTTTTAGTGTCGATTGCATTTGCTAAAAATTGTGCTTTACCGGCTCCTGCAGCCTTAAAGTAGGAGGTTAGGGGTTCTCCTGAAGGAGAAAATTTACCAGTTAACACTATTCGGTCATCTATGGTAATTTGATAGGCATCTATAGTAAAAGTAAAAGCATCTATTTTTCCTGTCAATCCGATGCTTCCACTTTTGGACGTTTCTTCCTTCAAAGTACCAATTTTTAACAAACCTGCAATAGGACTGTCGTTTGTAAATAAACCTACTTCTTCAGCCACTCCATTGGAGTTAAAGATAGTGCTACTTCTGCTATAGAATTGTTGCTGTAGAGAGGGAGCTCTAAACCCTGTACTTAAGGCTCCTCTTAATGAAATTTCTTCTGAAAGCTTAATTCTTGTAGCCAATTTGTAATTGAAGGTGTCTCCAAAATCAGAGAAGTTTTCATAACGAGCAGCGAAGCTTAGTAAAAATTTTTCAGAAAGATCTACTTCAGTATCAAAATACAGCCCCATGCTGTTTCTGTATTTATCTACTGCGTTTTGGGGCGTAAATCCTCCGAATACTTGTGAGGTTCCGGGTAAACTTTCTCCTAATGCGTTGGTCGCTCCTCCAACACCTCCTACAGTTGGAATTCCATTATTGTCATAAGTAGCATAGGAATTTTCTTTACCAGCTAAAATTTCAAAATGATCTACTCGGTATTCCGCACCAAAAGCAATGTTTAGTCCTTCAAAAATAGTTTCATCAAACTTATTAAAATCTAAATTGGATGTGTTCTGTGAAAATTTATAAGAACCTGCATCAAATACAGAAGGTGAAGAGGCAGCTAAACTTGCGTTGGTGCTATTGGTAACGGTAAATCCAAATGAGTTGGATCCAAAACTGTTAGAAAAATCTACATTCCATCCGTTTGCTGTAACTCCTTTGATACCTAGTGCAATTGATTGATCGATAATATCTGATTGAATTCCGGGAAGAAAACCATTTGGATTGGAAGCTACATTTGCTTTTGGTCTCCATGGTTCTCTTAAAAAACCATAGGCAAGACCTTGCCGGTAACTGATTCCTCCAAAAGAATATATTTCAGTAGTTTCTGAGAGTGGTAAAGATAAATTGGTAAAGAATTTTCCTTCCCTTAATTTAGAGGTTCCTACTTTGAATCTAAAATCATTTCTTTCTTGACCTCTGGCAGCAAATTGTGCAGCATCCAAAGACTGATAGTCTGCAAATTCACCAAACCCACCGTTTGGAAGTAAGTCACTTAATAAGGCCAAATCTCCAGGAGTGTTTAGAACGCCATTCGTTGCTGATAAATCCAAAGCAGCAATTGCCGCTTGGTCTGCTGTATTGATATAACTGGCTCCTAACAGAGCTGCACCGGCTTGATAGTGTGCAGCTGTCATATTTGCAATGTTTGTATTGTTTGCAGAGGTATAAGCATGTTCAACAGCGTTGGCAATATCATAAATTTGCTCTGCGTTTGTGGCATTTCTAAGGGCTGGGTTTCGAGTAGAAATAGAACCTGTAAAATTGATAAAGCCCCCTTTATCTCCAATATCTAAGCCATAATTGGCATCAACTTGAACTTTTTCACCATCAGAACCTCCATCCTGGTGGTTACTTTTTGATGAGGTGTTGGCTCCAAATGTGACTCCAAAAGTTAATTTGTTTGTTGCTTCTTTTAAAACAATATTGATTACACCTGCAATGGCATCTGAACCATATTGTGCAGCAGCTCCATCTCTTAGAACTTCTATTCTTTTGATAGCAGCTGTTGGGATGGAGTTCATGTCGGTTCCTACAGATCCAGCTCCTACGGTTCCGTTCACGTTAAGAGAAGAACTGTTGTGTCTTCTTTTTCCATTGATAAGTACCAAAACCTGATCAGGCCCCAAACCTCTTAAAGAAGCGGGGTCAATATGATCCGTACCATCCGAAACAGTTTGTGTTTGAGAGGTGAATGAAGGAGCAACATAATTTAAGATTTCGTTGATGGATGTTTGAGGTCCTTGAATAGCCAATTCTGCCATATCAATTACATCTACAGGGACAGGTGTGTTTACCGCTGTTCTACGAGGGTTTCTAGATCCTACCAAGACAATTTCGTTCAAACTTACACCTTCTTCTTTTAAAATGATTTTTAACATTCCTGAGGTGGTTTTGATCGTTTGTTTTACAGTCGTAAAGCCGAGTAGGGAAATTTCAAGTGTAGAGGGAAGACTTTTGAGGTCAATAGAAAAATGACCATCGTCATTTGTAAGAGTTCCGTTGGTAGTTCCTTTTTCGATGATGTTCACAAAAGGAAGAGGATTTCCATCGGCATCTGTTACTTTTCCTTCAATGGTTTGGGCAATTGTGCTAAAAGTTAAAAAACACACAAGTACTGTTAGTGTATTTTTTAATACATTCATTCGTTTCATAGTTGATTTAGTTTTTATGATTAAAAATTGTAATAATTTATTTTTTAATAAGTACTATTTAGTTCGGTATAGAACCGAACAATTACTTTGAACACCCTAAGATTTCAATAAAATCAGCAATATTTTTTAGATATTTTTTGTCGAATATGATAAAATATCACATACGTATTTATCAAAACTAGGAATTTAATTGAAATAAATAAGCCGTTTATTTGTGGTTTTTTCTTTTATAAAGGCTTTTACTTGTCATATTCATAATATAAACCCAGTTTTTTTGTTAAACTTAATTAGTAAAACAATTGCTTTTCCCAAGCGTATATAGTCAATTGATAAAAAGGGCTATTGATGAATTGTTTTTTAAAGAATTAAAAAAATATTAAAGTTGTACGTACAACTATGGTAGTTGTCTAGTTTTCTGTAAGAAGACTTTGTTTGGTTTCTTCAATTAATTGAAGTTGGAAAGAAAGTGAGTACTCTTTTTGGATAGGTTTGATAGATTTTTTGTTTCCTGAGGACTCCTTTTAATGTAAGGTTTAGTGCAACACTTTTTCAGTACGGGGGTATGTTTTATAAAAAAAAAGGAGTCTATTTAAAGACTCCTTTTTTTATGGTTTGGTTTAGTTATTTTTTTATTGGTTGCCGCAAATATTGTTATAATTAATTGAAATACAAAATAATAATAACATTTTTTTAACATTGTTGACTTAGGGGGTGGGCTTTTGAATTCTTTTTGGTACAAAAAATCCAGCATTTAACTACCTTCTTTAACCAAATTTTAACAAAAATATTGAAGTAATAGTTTAGATTTGTGAATCTCAATAAAAAAAATGTGTAACTAATTTTATTTGAACAAGAATGGAAGAACAAAATGCCAGTATAGACATAAGAGCAATTAATGAAAAAATTGAAAGGGAAAGTGCTTTTATAGATTTGTTAAAATCCGAAATGAACAAAGTAATTGTAGGTCAAAAACAAATGATTGATCGTTTGTTAATAGGTTTGCTAGGAAATGGTCATATCTTGTTAGAGGGAGTACCTGGACTTGCAAAAACTTTGGCAATTAATACCTTGTCAAAAGCTATTGATGCAAATTTTAGTAGAATCCAGTTCACACCAGATTTGCTTCCTGCGGATGTAGTAGGTACGATGATTTACAATATGAAGGAGAATAACTTCGAAATTAAAAAAGGACCAATTTTTGCCAATTTTGTTTTGGCTGATGAGATCAATAGAGCACCTGCAAAAGTACAATCTGCTTTGTTAGAAGCAATGCAAGAAAGACAAGTTACGATTGGTGATGAAACATTTCCGTTGCAAGAACCATTTTTGGTTATGGCAACTCAGAATCCAGTAGAGCAAGAAGGGACTTATACCTTACCTGAAGCGCAAGTAGATCGTTTTATGTTGAAAGTGGTGATTGATTATCCTAAGTTGGAAGAAGAGCAAGTGATCATGCGTCAAAATTTAAATGGCGGCTTTGCAAAAGTAAACCCAGTAGTGTCAACAGAACAAATTATAAAAGCAAGAGCATCCGTTAAAGAAGTTTACATGGATGAGAAGATAGAAAAATATATATTAGACATCATTTTTGCAACACGTTATCCAGAAAAATACAACCTTTCAGATTTAAAACCATTGATTAGTTTTGGAGCTTCTCCACGTGGAAGTATCAGTTTGGCGCAAGCAGCAAAATGTTATGCTTTTATTAAAAGAAGAGGGTATGTAATTCCGGAAGATGTAAGAGCCGTTGTATATGATATTTTACGTCATAGAATTGGAATTACTTATGAGGCCGAAGCAGAGAATATTACTTCTGTTGATATTATTAATAAAATTGTAAACGAAATAGAAGTCCCTTAACGGTTATAAGTTTTGAGTGCTGAGTTTTGAATTGTCAATAAATTCAAAAATCATTTTAATTAAAAAGCTTTAACAATTGGAAACCAAAGAAATACTTAAAAAAGTCCGCAAAATAGAAATCAAAACGCGTCGACTTTCTGATCATATATTTTCAGGAGAATACCATAGTTCTTTCAAAGGAAGAGGTATGACCTTTAGTGAAGTTAGAGAATACCAATTTGGAGATGATATTCGAAATATAGATTGGAATGTAACTGCCAGATACAATCAACCTTATATTAAAGTCTTTGAAGAGGAAAGAGAATTAACGATGATGTTGGTTGTGGATATTAGTGGATCAGAATTGTTTGGTACTACGTCACAATTTAAAAAAGATACTGTTACAGAAATTGCTGCTACTTTGGCTTTTTCAGCAATTCAGAATAACGATAAAGTAGGATTGATTTTATTTTCTGATGAAGTAGAACTTTTTATTCCTCCTAAAAAAGGAAAAAGTCATGTATTAAGAATTATTAGAGAGCTGATAGAATTTCATCCTAAAAGTAAAAAAACAAATATCAACGAAGCTTTGAAATACTTGTCTAATGTGATGAATAAAAAAGCAATTGTATTTGTATTGTCTGATTTTATGGATAACACCTACGAGCAAACATTAAAAATTGTGGGTAAAAAACACGATGTAACAGGTGTTCGAGTTTATGACAAGCATGATGAGACAATTCCTAATTTAGGAATGGTACCTATGTTTGATGCAGAATCAGGAGAAACAATTGTAGTAAATACGGGTTCTAAAAGTGTTCGTAGGGCTTATGAAGCAAATTATTTGGAATTGAAAGAGTACTACAAAACGACGTTTAGTAAAAGTGGTGCAGGAACGATTAGTACACGAGTAGACGAAAGTTATGTGAAAAAATTATTAGGCTATTTCAAACAAAAAGGAGGGAAGTAGTTTTTTAATGAAAAGAGAGATAAATAAGTTAGCAGTTAATTTTAAGGCATTTACAATACTGTCTTAATGAAGAAAAAAAACGAATAGCTAAGAGAAGAATTACTAGTTTTTGAAAGTTAAAACAAATGAAAAAACACATACTATACATATTCCTTTTTTGTATCGGTTTTGGATATGCACAACAAGAACAAAATTTATTTGTTGAGGTGGATACAACTCAAATTCGAATAGGAGAACAATTTCAATATAAAATAACTGTAGATAAATTGGAAAAAGTAATTTTTCCAAAGTTAGATAGTTTGGGAAAGCTAGAAGTTGTGTCTTCAAGTAAAATAGATACTTTACAGAATAAATTAGTTAAGAGATATGTGCTTACTGGATTCGATAGCGGTAGTTTCTATGTCCCGAAGCAACAGATTTTTATTCAAAATAAAGCCTATTTTACAGATTCACTGTTGATAAATGTAGCTACTGTAGCTGTGGATACTTTAAAACAACAACCATTCCCGATAAAACCAATTGTAGAAGAACCTTATATACTTGATGATTTTAAGGCATACTTAATATGGTTGTATTTGTTATTGGGAGTTCTTTTGTTGGGAGCAATCATTTATTATATTTTAAAAAAATATTATGGTGATGACGGTGCTTCTAAAAAAGATAAAATACCACCTTATCAAGAAGCTATTCTAAAATTAGCAAGTTTGGAGGAAAAACAATTGTGGCAAAATAATAAAACAAAAGAGTATTATATCGAGCTTACTGAAATTGTCAGAACTTATATTGGTAGAGAAGTTCATATGCATACTTTAGAAGCTACAACAGATGAATTGGTTCAATTGATTACTGATCAAAATAAGACCAAAGAGATTGGAATTGACAAAGGATTGATTTTAAAACTGGAAGAATTTTTAAAACATGCTGATTTTGTGAAGTTTGCAAAATTAAGACCTTTGGCAGATGAAATTCAAACAGATAAAAATGTTGCAGTTGCCATTTTAGAAGATTTGCAACCTGTATTGAAACAATACAAACAGAATAATTTATTGGCAGACGATGATTTTTCTAATTACTTAAAAGCAGAAGCATTGCTTTCATCAAAAGAGAAAAGAAAACGGACTTTGCTTTATACAGGAATGTTTGTTGTTATAGTAGCTGTGTTAAGTACTTGTACTATAGAGTTAGTAAAAGCGTCCAAGTCAATTAAGAATAACTTGCCAACCATTTCTCTTCCTGAGATAGATACTGACAATTGGCAAGTCCAACGTTTCGGAAATCCAGCATTGACGTTACATGCACCAGTTGCAATTGCTATGCAAAAAAATGAAGTGCCACAAGAAGCAAAAACGGTTCTTACAGATTTGGGCGTATATGGATATGGAAATTCAGAAAACCAAATACAAATATCCGTGACTACATTAACGTATGTAGATCAAATAAACCCAGAAATAGAACAAGTGATGCAGCAAAGCATTCAAAATATAGAAAGCAATCCTAAAGTTGAAGATTTTGAATACGATAGGCAACCAGCTTCTTTGGAAAATGGTTTGCAAGGAGTTTATCTTTCAGGAACTTTAAAAGAGGATGGGATTGAAAAAGCATTTAAAATAATTGGATTTGCAAAAGAAAATAAGGTTTGGCAAGTAATTACCATGTGTAAACTAGCCGATGATGCTACCTTAAAAATGTTTGAGACTTTGGCACATTCTATAAATATTGAATTGGAATAAGTATGATAAATTGGAATACTTTTGAATTTGAAAATCCAAGTTTTTTATGGGGCTTATTACTCGTTCCGTTTTTGATATTTTGGTTTTTTTATACACATAAAAACAATGCTGCAAGTCTAACAGTTGCAAGTGTAAAGGGGTTTCAGCTGAAAAAATCTTTGCTGCCACAATTGAAGTCAATTTTATATGTGTTTCGTTTGTTAGCCATTTCTGCTCTGTTTGTGGCCTTAGCAAGACCTAGAAATGTTTCAGTAAGCAAACGTACCAAATCAAACAAAGGAATTGATATTGTGATGGCTATTGATGTTTCTGGAAGTATGTTGGCCAAAGATTTAAAGCCAAATCGATTGGAAGCACTAAAAAAAGTAGCTTCGGACTTTGTAAAGAAAAGACCGAATGACCGTATTGGAATTGTTGCTTATGCAGGTGAGAGTTTTACCAAGACACCCATTACGAGTGACAAAGGTATTGTAAGTAGGTCTATTCGATCTATAGAATATGGACAAATAGAAGACGGTACAGCAATTGGTATGGGACTGGGGTCTTCTATAAATAGATTGAAAGATAGCAAAGCCAAAAGTAAAGTAATCATTCTATTGACAGATGGTGTAAATACGGCAGGATTTATAGATCCTAGAACGGCGACTGAATTGGCAAAAGAACTGAAAATAAAAGTATATACAATTGGTATAGGAACAAACGGTACAGCTCCTTTTCCTTACGCAAAAGACCATTTAGGTAATTTGATGTATAGAAACCAGAAAGTAGAAATAGATGAAGAACTGTTAAAACATATAGCCAAAGAAACAGATGGGAAATACTTTAGGGCTACCAATAATTTGAAATTAAAGGCTATTTATAATGAAATAAACAAATTAGAAAAGACGAAAATAGAAGAGTTTAAATATTACAATTACCAAGAGCAGTATCGATTTTTTGTGCTGTTAGCATTCGGTTTGTTATTGCTAGAATACCTTTTGAGGAATACACTATTTAAAAGTTTTATTTAATGTTGGTGATATCATTTGATATTATCTAAAGAACTAGAGTTTATTACTGAAACACAATATTTAAAAATGAGAGAAAGAATTTATAAAATTTCAAATATGCCAACACATTAAGAAAAGCACCGTGTCTGCCAACAGGCAAGGCAATTAAAGGACAGTTAACCATTTTACAATTAAAAAAATACACTTTTAAAAGAAATGTATAAATTAGAAGAACCCATATATTTTTACCTTTTTGCAATATTACCTGTAGTAATTGTACTATTTTTTAGTGTGCTTTGGTGGAAAAAAAGAACACAAAAAAAATTTGCATCAGCTGGCTTGTTGGCTAAGATTGCACCGAATTATTCTTTTTTTAAATCCGCATTAAAATTGGTTTTTTTATGTATAGGGTTTTCATTTTTGATACTTTCTTTGGTAAACCCTAAAATGGGAACGAAGTTAAAAACAATAAAAAGAGAAGGAGTAGATATTGTATTTGCTTTAGACGTTTCTAAAAGTATGTTGGCGGAAGATATTGCACCCAATCGCTTGGAAAAATCAAAACAAATAATTAATAAAATTATTGAAAAACTTGGAAGTGATAGGGTAGGAGTGATCGTTTATGCTGGTAATTCATATCCTTTGTTACCAATAACAACAGATCATGCTTCGGCAAAAATGTTTTTGCAAAATGCCAGTCCTGACATGGTGTCAAGTCAAGGTACAGCAATCAATGAAGCCTTAGAACTAGCAAAGACCTATTACAATAATGAAGAACAAACAAATAAGTTTTTGGTTATCATTTCTGATGGGGAAGACCATGAAAAAAATACAATTTCTATAGCTGAAGATATTGCAGATGCAGGAGTTAAAGTATATACTGTTGGGGTGGGAACTGAAAAAGGAGGCCCTATTCCTATGCGAATAAATGGCAGTCTGAATGGATATAAAAAAGACAGAAAGGGAGAAGTTGTAATTACCCAACGTCATGCAGACGTATTGAAAGAAATTGCAGAGAAAGCTGCCGGAAAATATATAGACGGAAACTTGACAGAAAAACCTGTAAATGCAATTATTGATGTTGTAACCAATGCGCAAAAACACGAGTTTGAAACCAAACAATTTTCAGATTACAAAGATCAGTTTCAATGGTTTGTTGCTATTGGTTTGTTCTTTTTAGTTTTGGATGTTTTTTTACACGAGAAAAAGACCAAATGGTTACAAAAAGTAGATTTATTTAAAGAAAAAAAATAAAAACATAGAATCACTAACAGTAAAATTGTTTACTTGATTTTTTTAAGTTATGCAATTCTACTCTGTCTATCAATAGGTAAGGTGATTCAATAAAAATATTAAAAATGAAAACAATACAAATATGTATAGCATTTCTTTTTTGTTTGACAGCAAAAGCACAGCAAGATACGATTGTTCAGCAAAGAGCAGCTCGTAGTTTTGTGAGAGAAGGAAATGAGTTGTACAAACAAAAAAAACATACGGATGCTGCGGTTTCTTATAAAAAAGCAGCAGAGCAATCGGCTACTTATTACAAAGCAACATACAATTTAGGAAACGCTTTGTTTGAGCAAAAAAATTACAAAGAAGCAATTCCGCAGTATGAGCTGACACTTAAGGGAGCAAAAAATAAGTCACAAAAAGCTGCAGCTTATCACAATATAGGAAATACACATATGGCGGAAAAAGAATTTGAAAAAGCGATAGAGGCTTTTAAAAATAGTTTGAGGAATAATCCTGCTGATGATGAAGCGAGGTATAATTTGGCGCATGCAAAACTGAAGTTAAAAAAACAACAAGAAGAGGATAAAAAGAACAAACAAGAGCCCCCATCTGCTTATGCCAAAAGAATGAAGAAGAAAGCAGACGCGTTGGTGAATAAATTTAAATTTAAGGAAGCTTTAAAAGTATTAGAAGGTGCGTTAGAAAAAGATACAACGGTTTCTAATTATAAAGAATTCATGCAGAAATTAGATGCAGTAATTAAAATAGAGAAATAAGGATGAAAAGAATAATTATAGGTCTGTTTTTTTTGGTAGGTTTGTCGGCGCAAGCGCAAACTTCAGCAAAAGGGTATTTTAACAATGGAGCAAAAGAATTTGTTCATAGCGAATTGGAAAAAGCAATTGCAACAGTTGATTCGGGATTGAAAAAATTTCCTGCTGATGAGAAATTGAATGAGTTAAAGAAAAAATTAAAAGAAGAAAAGGAAAAAAAGGATAA
>Ga0105356_10000476_pt1 | contig 37801 bp, 28 predicted proteins | sample GOMGulsemesocosm_3_FD_83502 | JGI IMG/M metagenome (GOLD analysis project Ga0105356, IMG submission 83502) | Methane-oxidizing microbial communities from mesocosms in the Gulf of Mexico - GOM9D Gulf of Mexico | ecosystem: Environmental > Aquatic > Marine > Cold seeps | place: Gulf of Mexico...
AACTCCGCTAGAAACTTTAGTTGATGGGAAATTGATTTGGGCTGAAAAGAATTTAGCTCAAATCTAAGCTGACAAGACACCCTAAAATTCGGGTAACTGTCAGATCAGGTCTGAGCTACTACATATAAGAGTAACTCTATTACGTCCTTTATCTTTAGCTTGATAAAGTGCCTTGTCAGCACGTTTAAGCATAACATCTTGAGTATCATCATTTTTGAACAATGTTGCCCCAATACTTACAGTAACCTTTTCAACAGGATCATAATTATTATCTTCAATTATTTTCAGTAGATTCTCACATATATTATTAAGTGTTTTTTCATCTACCTCTACTACTACAACGACGAACTCCTCTCCTCCCCATCGTACTATGGTGTCATTCGAACGTATTAATGTTCCTAATAGCTGTGCGACTTTACGTAATACATTATCCCCTTCAAGATGCCCGAAGGTATCATTAATATTTTTGAAATGATCAATGTCTAAGATTAAAAGCCCGAACGTTTTTTTATATCGAAGACTCCTAGATATTTCCTCATCAAGAGCATTGTTTAACTGATTGCGATTGAAGATACCTGTTAGCTCGTCTGTAACGGCCAAATGATGTAAATCTTGTTGAGTAATGAAGATAGCTTTTTTCGATCGATCATATATCAAGCCACCAAGAAATCCAAAAGAGAAGCTACAAAAAATCCAAAAAGCATGAATAGCATAAATATCAGGATCATTAATGATATATAAACCAGCTACAAGCAAGATTAATGATGATATTGAAGCGCTTATTAAGGCGTACCTGAAAGTCATGCCCGAAACAATAAATATCCAGAAGACACCTAGATACCCTTCAGGAAGAAACAGAGCAGGGTTTTGAAGTTGACTCGCTATATAGATAAGGCTTGAAGAGCCGATAACAGGAAAGACCGCAAGGGCTGGCATTACAATCTTATAAAATCGCTTTTTGTATGCAAGAAAACTAATAGTTAACAATATGGGAACTAAGACAAAAACATGCCTTTTTAGCATTACAAGTTGGGTTTGCTCTGACGCCCAGGATTTATCAAAAAAATTTAAGATAATGTATAAAAGTGCGGTTAAAAGTGTAATAGCAAAAATCTGGACTTGCCTTGCGGGTTTCTCCCATTTTTTGTACAGGCGATAGGTTGCCTCATCCTGAAATTTTTGTGGCAATTGAAAAGGTAAAGTATATTGTAATAATTTCCGCATAAGACTGTTAATACACCATATTGTTTATCAATTTAAATTATTTATGTAATCAAATAAAAACTATCCCCCCATTTGACTCTGATTCTTAATATTAACATTCATTCTGATATTACATAAAATTTTCCTCAAAAAAAAGGAACTGACTGTCAAATTCTAACAATAAAAAGTTAATCAGTTCCTCTAGGTGTTGATGTTATGCCTTGATGTCGAATATAAATGTAGTAAATCAGATTTAATTAACTTCAAATACTCACAGTGTAATGGCTAATTAATTCGGGTCACTAATTTATAGTTCCTATCTCACAAAGGGGCATATATGGACGCCCCGGTTAATGCAAGGTTTAATGAAGATACAGTCTGCTGTCATATATCCGACGTCTCAATTGGCTGTTTATAGCCAGCGCCATGATGTAATCCGAATCCTGTCTCCTAATCACAAAGTCGACATTAAAATGACAAGCCCCAAGGCAGGTTTTTACAGGAACGGTTGACCGTTTTTCATCAAGCATTGCAAACTTAAACTAGGTTTAAAATACTTACTCTGTTTTCTACTACTTTATAAAATTATGCAGCCTTAAATGCACAAGAAGCTTTAAACTCATCTTTACTTGTTACAATAACCCAAGCAATTCGTGTTAGTTTGTTGGCAAGAGCGACAATTGCCTTTGCTTTTCCACTGCGTATAACAAGTGCATTGAACCAACGGCTCAAAGCATCAGCTCGGTCTGGCGTATATTTCGAAACAGCTCTAGCGCCGTGAATTAATAACGCCCTTAATTCGTTATTACCATTTTTAGTTATACGGCCTAATTTGGACTTACCGCCAGAGCTTGCTTGTCGAGGAACTAAGCCACACCAAGCAGATAGTTGTCTTCCATTTGAAAACTGTTTACCCGTTCCTACTTGGCTTAAAAAAGCGGCGGTAACTATCGGGCCAAAACCTGGAATAGCAAGTAATGCTTTATATCTTGGTTGTTGTTTACATAATGATTCAAGCTCAATTGATATTGACTTGATATCTTCAGTTAGGCCATCGACTTCTAGCCACAAGCTATAAATGAGTTTGCGCATCACATCTGAAAGCTCATTATCGGCATCTTCTAATACTTCAGGAACTTGCTCTCGTAGGCACTTGAAACTTTTAGCGATAACAACGCCATACTCACTTGCTAAACCACGTAATTGGTTGGATATAGCTATTCTCTGAACAACTAACCTTTGTCTAACACAGCGAAGTGATTTAATGTCTTGTAGTTCGATTGTTTTTATTGGCACGCTATGTAAGTTTGGTCGTGAGGCTGCTTCACAAATAGCACGAGCATCATTAGCATCATTTTTCTGGTGACCAACAAAAGGTTTAACGTGTTGAGGAGGGATTAACTTAATTGAAAACCCCATTTTTTCAATTGTTCTAGCCCAATAATTTGAGCTTCCACAAGCCTCCATGGCGATAAGTGTATTTTCAGGAAATTGACGTATTACATCTAAAAGCTTTGCACGTGTAACCTTCTTGTTAGAAGTAACTTTGTTTTCATTGGACAGAACACACACTTGGAAAAAGTGTTTTGCTAAATCAATACCAACAACTTTGATGCTCATGATGACTCTCCTTTAAATTGAAATTAATCAATTTGAGTATGGCTCATATAACGCCAATGGGGAGGGGCGTCCATCACATCACATAGTGAGATAGACTTTGTATGTACATTTCTCACTTTATAAATTGTTCTGGTCTAGTGATATGGTGTTAGTTTCGATCCTAACTCATCAGTAAGTATTAATAAGGATATGGAAATATTGTTTTTTGTTGGAGCTAAGTAAATAATACGAGCTTACCACTTGCATATAAAACTCCAACTAGGATCAATATGCCTAGTAATAAAAGCTTATCCCTTAGAATTACCAGCTTAATATAGTTGAGAAACCTATAAAGTCGGTCTAAATATCAATTAAAAATCTCGTTTGTTAATATGACTTTAAAGTATGCTGATGTTCTATAATACCTTAGAGCCTAGTTATGCTGAAATTAATTTAAGTGGCTGTATTTTAGTCGGTATTTTGTTTTTTATAATCTATATTAATTATATCCTTCCTTTTGAATAACAAATAATAAGTAAATTTTTTGAATGTGATATTCTTATTTCTCATGCTACTAGTGAGTTTTTGTTGTTTGTCATTGAACTGATTCAGACGTACAGTTTTTGCACACATAAAATATTTTAAAAACGATAAAACATGTTACAACAAGATAAGAGAGAATATGATGCATAAAAACAGCCGTTATATACATAGCATAAACCAAACGTCACTTGCAGTAGCTTCTGCATTGGGATTACTTATAAGCCCATTAGTAAGTGCTCAGGCAGAAGTAAACAGTAACGAAGTAAAAAGCGAAAGAGAAGTTGAAGTGATCATGGTCACTTCGCGTAAACGAGGTAATGAATCTATTCAAGATATCGGTGGTAGTATCCAAGCTGTTACTGGCGAAAAATTAGCCTCTAAAGCGGCGTTAGGTTTTGATGATTATATGCGCTCTGTCCCGGGGCTAAGTGCAAATAACTCTGGCAGTGGTCAAACGCAAATCACTATGCGTGGCGCAGCATCCACCCGTTTAAATCATGCAAACCCTAATGTTCCAGCTACGGCCAGTATTTATTTTGATGAAACTAATGTAACAACTTCTGGCTTTAACCCTGATGGTAGTTTAATTGATGTTGCTCGTGTTGAAGTTTTGCGTGGTCCACAAGGTACATTATTTGGTGCTAGTTCAATGACGGGAGCAATTCGTGTTATTTTTAATGAACCCAATTTAGATGAAACAGTTGTTAAAGGACGTTTTTCAACTTATTCTACCAAAAATGGTAGTTTGAGTACTAATGGTGATTTAACGTTAAATTTGCCAATTACTGACACTTTTGCTGTTAGAGCAAGTGGTTATAGCGCTTATAAAGGCGGGTATATTGATAATGTTTACCCTGCTACAGGTATTGATGAAGACTTTAATGATGAAAGTATACAAGGCGGAAGATTAAAAGCAGTATGGGAAGTCAACGATAGCTTAATGTTACGTGGTTCAGTATCATTTCAAGAAACGCATTCTAATGGTAGACCAGATGAGCAACAAATAGATGATCCAAATGCAGGCATAGGTTTGCAATCTGTTAGTAGGGGCCTCAGTAATAGTAGTCTTTTGTTGCCGGGTGAAACAATAGAGCAATTTAACGTCAAAGAAGAATTACAAGTATCAAAAATTGTTGCTGAAACGTTTGACGACAAATATATGCTAACCACATTTCAGTTTGAACAAGAATTTGATCATTTAAATTTAACAGGTATCACCTCATATTTTGATCGAGAGTTTGAAAATACATTAGATGATACCTACCGCACACGTGATTGGATTAATGTTGGCAATGAAAGTTGGTTTGGCCAAGGAGTTGGGTTGATTAATGTTGGTAGTGACCCAACAGATACTGACCAAGCCGTACCAGTAAATTCTTCTCCATTTAATAACGATACTAAACAAGAGCGTTTTTCACAAGAATTACGCCTATCGTCAGACTTTGACGGTAGCTTTAACTTTATTGCCGGTATTTATTATGAAGATGACAGTAGAGCTTTCGAACAAAATATTATCGTTCCTGGTTTAGATGCATGGGTAAGCGAAATTGCAGGTCCTGCCTTTTTTGGCTCAGACGATCCATTTATCTATGGGCAATCGCTGGCGAATAACTGGTTTGAAGGTAGATATAAATTCGACACAAAACAGTTGTCTTTATTTGGCGAAGCATCGTTCGAATTTGGTGATTTAGAATTAATCTTAGGTGGTCGTTATTACGATTACACACAAGACGCTGATGTTTTGTTTGCTGGCTATATTGAATTTGCTGTAGGTGGTGACAGATTAGTTGATACTATAGAAGAATCGGGATTTAGTCCAAAAGTTGAGTTGGTCTATAAAGCAACAGAGGATTTAACGTTATACACCAGTGTTTCCGAAGGGTTTCGCTTAGGTAGTGTTCAACAATTTATTAGTCCTGGTTGTGAAGGTGATCTACGAGGTATAGGCGCTTTAGGTGCTGATCAGGGAGTAGAGGATATTCCAACCACTATCGATAGCGATACCTTGATAAATTATGAAGTGGGCTTTAAATCGAGTTTTAATGAGGGTAGTACGCGTGTAAATGTTGCCGCTTATCAAATAGACTGGAGTGATGCTCGCTCTCAAGTATTTCTTGGTTGTGGTTGGATTTTAGAAGGAAACTTTTTCGATATTGAAAGTAAAGGTGTTGAGCTAAATACTGATACAAGTTTAACTGATGATTTAGATATATCATTAAATGTTGGTTGGAATAATGCCGAAATTTCTTCTGTTAAAGCCGGTGCTGAGTCATTAGGTTCAGTTGGAGATCCAACTCCAATGGCACCTGAATGGAATATCAGTGTAGGCTTTGATTATTACATTGAGAATGTATTTAAAGACTATTCAGGGTTTATTCGTGGTGATGCCTCTTACACCAGTGAACAATATTCAAGTTTGGGTTCAGGTCTTGAAGCGGCAACTTTAGGTAAAGTTTCGAGAATTGAAATCCCAAGTAGTACGGTTGTTAACTTATTTACAGGTATTAGCCAAGAAAATTGGGAGCTTAGCTTCTTTATACGTAACCTAACGGATGAGCGTATTATCACGGGTGTCGATGTTGATAAACGAAGCCCTGCGGTATTTTCTCGCGCAAGACCACGTAATATAGGCGTGTCGTTGAAATTTGAATTTTAATGAGCAGCCTGTTTCGTGAATAAAATCGATAGTTATAATAATGGCAAGACTGAATAGTTAAGCTTATTCATAACACCTTAAGATCCGATATCAATAATATTGATATCGGATCTTTTCTTATGCGGTTAATTATATTGTAGGTTCTGGGTTAGAAAGAGCTATTTCTTGTTTCAACCATTGTCTGAAAATAGCTATATTGGCATGTTCAGCTTGGCCAGTACGATTGACCAACCAATAAGATTGTGTGCCTACCAATTCTGTTTCCATTAACTGTACTAGGTAACCAGATGCTAATTCATGGGTGATCATGTTTTTATCTGCCATTGTAACCCCTAAGTTAAACATGGCTGATCTCACCGCAAGGTTTAGTGTGTCAAATTCGATACTATGACTATCTGATATATTATCTATGTTGGCTGCCATTAACCAATGCTTCCATGTTTGAAAGCGTTTTTTATCTTTTAATATGTATAAAATAGTCACTCCATCTAAGCTATGTTTTAAACTGGGATTTGATGCCAGCAGTGTCGGTGAACAAACCGGAATATGGCATTCTTGTAATAACATTTCAGATTCTAAATCATCCCATTGACCATCTCCAAAGCGAATAGCGCAATGCAGCTCACTGCTACTTGATAGGGTATCTTTACTTTTAGTGGTAATGGTTAAGTCTAAGTCGGGGTATTGGAGTTTTAATTTGCTCAAGCGTGGGATAAGCCATCGGTGGGCAAAGGTTGGAGGTACATTGATAGTCAGTTTATTTAAAGTCTGTTGCTCTTTAATACCGCGCAATACAAAATCAATTTGATCGAATGACTGACGTAAGACAGGCAATAATAATCGCCCCGCTTCGGTTAAAACTAATTGGTGATGTTTTCGTTCTAATAGCTGTTTACCTAATAAATCTTCCAATAGTTTTACTTGCCTGCTAACCGCACTTTGGGTGACATTTAATTGTTCACCTGCTTGAGTAAAGCTTCCTGTTTGTCCTGCTGATTCGAACGCTTTTAAAGAATTAAGTGGCGGTAATTTACGTTTCATAGCTCATGTTTTTATCATGTTGAATAATAGATATACCATGCCTTTTTTTACTGCTTAGTGCAACTTGGAGATGTTTTTTTACTAAAAATACCGAACTATGCTTGGTGAAGCTGGCCAAGGATGAGTTTTTCTCACGGTTGATGTGCTTTTATATCATTTGTCGACGCTCATACTATCTATTAATCTAATAACATCACAATTTATAACAACATGGCTTTAACATTATGAGTGGTTTGAATTTTAAACAGTGGCAGCAACGAGCAACCGAATTAGTATTACCTAACCAAGCCTTTATTAACGGAGAATTTTGTCCGTCAATAAGTGGTGAAACATTTACCCGGGTTAACCCCGCTACGGGTCAAGATCTTGTTGATATTGCAAGTTGTGATATTAATGACGTCAATGTTGCAGTTAAAGCGGCAAGAGTTAGCTTTGAAAGTGGTATTTGGTCGAGTAAGACACCACAAGAACGTAAAACCATCATGTTAAAATGGTCTGCATTAATTAAGGATAATCTACAAGAAATCGCCTTGTTAGAAACGCTGGATACCGGCAAGCCTATTGCTGAGACTATGCGCGTAGATGTGTCGGCCTGTGCTGATTCCATTGCATGGTATGCAGAAGCTGTTGATAAAATTTATGACCAAGTAGCCCCTAACGGTGAAAATGCGCTTGTAACCATTAGTCGTGAGCCTGTTGGCGTGGTTGGTGTGGTAGTTCCATGGAATTATCCCCTTATTATAGCGTCATGGAAATTAGGCCCAGCCATTGCCGCAGGAAACTCTGTTGTGATAAAACCGGCTGAGCAATCTACTATGGGAATGTTAAAGATAGCTGAATTAGGGTATCAAGCAGGTTTACCTGCAGGTGTTTTAAATGTTGTTACCGGGTTAGGACAAACAGCTGGAAAAGCAATAGGTTTACACAATGATATTGATGCCGTTGCGTTTACTGGGTCAACAGAAGTAGGCAAGCTGTTTTTAAAATATTCAGCTGAGTCAAATATGAAGCTTATTGGCTTAGAATGTGGTGGTAAAAGCCCGCATATTGTTACTAAGAATTGTAAAGATTTAGATCAAGCCGCAATGTATGTTGCTTATGGTATTTGGTACAACCAAGGTGAAACGTGTAATGCCGGTTCTAGGTTGATTGTCGATAAAGAAATTAAAGCTGAACTATTGGAAAAAGTTATCGAATGGTCTCATAAATTACAGCCGGGTGATCCTTTGGATCCGAATACCACCATGGGAGCTTTAATTGGTCAGCAACATATGGAAATGGTTTTAGGGTATGTGGATACGGGCGTTAGTGAGGGAGCAAATATTTTAATTGGTGGCCATGCCGCTCGCCAAGAAAGTGGAGGGTTTTTCGTACCACCAACCATTTTAGATAATGTGACCAATGATATGGTCGTAGCTCAAGAAGAGATATTTGGACCCGTATTAGTGGTGATTGATTGTGATGGATTAGATGATGCCATCTCTATCGCCAATGATAGTCAATACGGTTTAGCCGCCGCAGTATGGACCGATAAACTCAATGAAGGTCACAAAGCCGCTAAAAGATTACGAGCAGGTACTGTATGGGTTAACTGTTTTGATTTAACGTCTATTAATGCTCCATTTGGCGGTTATAAACAGTCAGGTATGGGACGTGATAAATCACTACATGCCTTTGATAAATACACTGAGCTTAAAACTACATGGATTGACTTGAGTTAATATTATGACAACGATAAACATAGCAAAAGTACCGCCAGTCATCTTAGGTGATGGTGTATTATCAGAACTACCGAGACAAATCGCACAATGGCCAGTAAAAAGTGTATTACTTGTTTCAGATGAAGGATTAGCATCAACAGGTTTGGTTGATAAAATTCGTTTACTGATTGAAGAAAACTTACCCGTAGAAGTATTTTTAGCCCCCTCTGGTGAACCTCATGTAAGCACTGTTGATGCCGGTGCTAGTAAAATAAGACTAATGGACACACCTTTAGTTGTGGGAGTAGGAGGAGGAACAGCACTCGATATTGCTAAACTGATAGCAGGCTTAGCGGTATCAGAAGAGTCTATTAAGCACTATTTATTGTGTGCAAATCCGTGGCAGGGTAGTGTGCCTAAAATTATGATACCAACCACTTCAGGCACTGGTGCAGAAGTTACCCGGACGTGTGTTTTATCTGACAAAAATAACAATAAGTCTTGGGCTTGGGGAGATGAGTTATCGCCTGAACTGGTCATGCTAGATCCCCAAGCCAGCAAATCGCTGCCAGCGTTGATAACCGCAGCAACCGGGCTAGATGCTTTAGTGCATGCTATCGAAGCTGCGACTAGCCAAGCAAATAATGTTATCAGCTCAGCTAACGCATTGCAGGCAATTAAACTTGTTAATCAAAACTTGAAAGATTGTATTGATAGCCCTCTAAACTTGGAGGCGAGATTAAATATGCAACAAGCTGCTTATTTAGCAGGGGTTGCTATTGATAACTGCGGTACAGGTATGGCACATAATATTGGTCATGCGTTGGGTTCCTTATACCATATACCACACGGTATCGCGGTTACTGTAGGTTTAGTTGCTAGCTTGTCTTGGAGCTTAGAAGCTAAAACCAATGCTTACCAAAATGTTGCGGCTACGTTGAAATGTAACGTTACTGAATTACCTGAAGTGTTAAATAGCTTGCTTATCGAAGTGAATTTCAGCCAATGTTTAGAGCGTTATCAAAATATTGTTATTGATGCTGAACAACTTTGTCTATGCATGAAAAGCACTGAAAACATCCCTATGGCGAATAACAATAGCCGTGTTCCACAAGTGGATGATTGGTCAATGTTAGCACAAGCAACTAAAAACACTTTCAAAGGGTTATTGCCATAATCAGTATGCCATAACGAATTTTACTTTAATTTTAGAGCTCGGTTAATAGCCATCAATGTTGTTAATCGAGTTTATTGACAGAGTTATCAAATATGAAAATTACCAACATAGAAATTAGCCATCACCAATTAGATTTAGATCCGCCGTTTCCTGCTTCTTGGGATACACAGCCTCGTCGTAAGTTTCCTGCAACCATAGTTCGTGTTTATGATGATGAAGGCAATGTCGGAATTGGCTCAGGCGATGTTATGTATGGTTTTGAAGATTATGTAAATCTTTTTATTGGTGAAAATCCTTTAGACTTGGTTAGACACAATGCTGTACTTGAAAACGTGAGTTTTCATGCGGGACGTCCTTGGCCACTTGATGTGGCGTTATGGGACTTAGCCGGAAAAATAAAGCAACAGCCAACATGGAAAATGATGGGTGGTTTGGATAATAAAATCCTAGCCTACGCTTCTAGTGGTGTTCATCGCACGCCTGAACAAATGGCTGATATGGCAAAAACGTTAGTTGAAAAGGGCTATCCAGCGTTAAAAATTCGATTTGGTCGCACTACATTAGCTGACGACTTTGAAGTGTTAGCAACAGTGCGAAAAGCGGTAGGAGATAAATTAACCTTAATGGTTGATTGTAATCAAGGGTGGCGCATGCCTTGGGATATTCAAAAACCTTGGTGTCTCGATCAAGCTTATGAAGTATCACAAGAATTGGAAAAATTTAATGTTTATTGGATGGAAGAGCCATTGTATCGTGGCGACTATAAGGGTATGTCTGCCTTACATGAACGGGTTAATTTAAAATTAGCGGGTGGTGAAATGACCCGTGAAAGTTATGAGTTTCATACGTTAATTGAACGAGAGTGTTTAGATATTATTCAACCCGACGTTGTGTGCAGTATAGGTATGGAAGGACTAAGGAAATTAGGTCATTACGCCAAGGAACGAGGCGTTATTTTTACGCCGCATACTTGGGGTAATGGCATCGGTCTATTAGCCAATTGTCATTTAACCGCAGGTAGTGTTGGCGCTCCCTTTATTGAATTTCCACTTGATCCACCTGAGTGGAGTATTGAACGTCGAGATTTCATGTTACAGACTCCTGTTGATGTAGATGAAAATGGTTGGATTCATTTATCAGATGAACCTGGATTAGGCATAATACTTGATGAAGAAAAACTCGCATCAACTAAAAGCAAACAAGCGACTTATCAGTAAAATAACTTGTGCTATTTTAATGTAAAGTGCATGAATGACAAATAACAGACTAAAAGCGGGCAATGATGGCGATAAATCAAGCAACACCGATGATTGAAAAAAATCGAGAAAAAAGGTTCTCTTTTAATGTTAAACACGGTGTTTTTTGGCCACCATTTTTATTATTATTAGCAGCGGTCATTTTTAGTTTTGTCAATTTAGAACAGTATATGTACATAGCCTCGCAAATTAATGATTGGATATTGTCAAAATTTGCTTGGCTCTTTAGTTTATCAAGTTTTTGTTTGTTACTTTCACTGATTGGTGCTTATTTTTCACCCTTAGGTAAAATACGTATTGGTGGTACTGACGCCAAACCTTTATTGACCAAATGGCAATGGTTCTCAATAACATTATGTACTACGGTTGCAACTGGTATTTTGTTTTGGGGCACGGCAGAGCCGATGTTTCATCTTTATCAACCGCCAGAATCATTAGGTATTACCCCTCAAAGTACTGAAGCCATTAAATTTACAATGGCAACTATGTTTATGCATTGGTCTTTTACACCCTATGCCATATATTGTTTACCTGGGTTAGTTTTTGCGTTGGTTTATTATAACTTACAATTACCTTTTTCTATTGGCTCTGCATTAAACCCTATTTTTGGTCGCTGGGTACAAGGAAAAAAAGGTCAAGTAATTGATGCTATAGCGTTATTTGCGTTGGTTGCAGGAATGGCTTCATCTTTAGGTACAGGGATATTGGTACTAAGTGGCGGAATAGAGTCAGTATTTGGAATACCCAATAATAAAGCTGTCATGGCGATTGTTGGCATTGCAATCGTAACCACTTTTATTGCATCAGCCGTGAGTGGTTTGCAAAAAGGTATTGCCCGGTTATCAAATATCAATGCGCAAGTATTCATACTTTGTTGTGCTTTTGTTTTTATTTTTGGGCCAACAAGTTATATTTTGTCTATCGGTTTTGATGGTATTATTGATTATTTCAGCAACTTCTTTGCTCGGAGTTTTAATATCTATACCGGACCAGAAGATAACTGGCCCAAACTTTGGACGGTGTTTTATTGGGCCAATTGGTATGCATGGGCACCTATCACAGCTTTATTTTTAGGACGAATAGCGCGAGGTTACACCGTTCGTCAGTTTATTACCGTTAACTTAATATTACCCGCGACAGCTGCTATTGTTTGGATGGCTACCTTTGCAGGTACAGCCATGCGTTTAGATCATCTCACGCAAGGTGGCTTACATCAGGTCATGCAAGACAAAGGTGTTGAAGCCGTTATCTTTACTTTATTTGATAACTTGCCTCTAGCGGTAATTACTACCGCAATTTTTATAGGTATTACCTTTATTTCATATGTCACTGCGGCTGATTCCAATACGGATGCAATGAGTAATATATGTGCAGCTGATCCAAGTGTAAATAAGAGTAAGGTTAAGCAAAAAGACGAAAATAGTTATCTGGAATACCAAGCTGCCAAATCTAAAATGTTACTTAAGTTTGTTTGGGGTATTTCTATTGGTGTTATCGCCTGGGTTATGGTGAGTTTTGCTAGTATCGATGGCATAAAGATGATGTCTAATTTAGGTGGATTACCAGCAATGCTTATTATCATAGGCACGAATTTGGCGTTGATTAAACTTATTCATAAAGTCTCTAAAGGGGATACTCTGGAACCAGTTAATAAACAGATTAAAAGATAAGTATGTTGTCTTAGATGAATGATATCAAAAACATTTAGTTATTAGGTTATCGAGCTTTTAACATTCCTTCCTTAATCATGAAACTAACTAGGTAGCAGTATGCAGCAGCCAAAAACTAGAATTGAACAAGACGCTATTGGGTCATTAGCAGTACCTGAACAAGCACTTTTTGGGGTACAAACCCAACGCGCAGTAAATTTATACCCTTTATGTGGTGAAAAACCGTTATCGGCATATCCTGAATTAATTATTGGGTTATTACAGGTAAAAAAAACGGCAGCAAAAACCAATATGGCAACTGCCGAGTTAGATCCTAAAAGAGGTCAAGCCATTCTCGGTGCCATCAAAGTGTTACTTTCAGATATTCCAAAAAATGAATTTCCTGTGCATTCTTTCCATGGTGGAGGTGGCATCTCCAGTAACATGAACGTTAATGAAGTCATTGCAAATTTGGCTAATAGAATGGCATTTAATCAACCTTTAGGTTGTTATAGCCCTGTTCATCCTAATGACCATGTAAACCTGAATAACTCAACCAGTGATGCGCTATCTACCGCTTGTCATTTAGCAATAATAAATAAATGGCAAGGGTTTTCAACGGTATTAACTCAGCTCTCAACGACATTTGTTGAACAAGGACAAAAGTGGCAACACGTTTACAAAATTTCTCGTACTTGTTTACAAGATGCGGTAGAAATTACCTTTGATGACTTTTTTAGCGGTTATGCTTCCTTAATTAATCGGAATATCCGGCGTATATCGATGGATATAACTGAATTATATAAAGTCAATTTAGGGGGGAATATTATTGGTCGTAAAGGCGACTGCTCAGCAATGTTTTTAGCACAAAGCATGAGTATGCTCAATCAGGTGATGAGCACTGAGCATTTTACTCACAGTGAAAATTTTTTTGACAGTTCGCAAAATCACGATGACATTATCGCCGTTGCCAGTAGACTCGAATTATTATCAAGGGGATTGATCAAAATATCGAAAGACTTCAGGTTAATGTGCTCTGGACCTGAAACGGGGTTTGGCGAAATAATGTTACCCGCAGTACAACCCGGCTCTTCTGCTATGCCAGGAAAAATGAATCCAACCATACCTGAGTTTCTCATTCAATCTTGTATGCAAGCCATAGGGCGATGTAATTCTGTGCAGATGACCCAAGACCACGGGGAGTTAGATTATAACGCTTGGCAATCTATTGTTATTATTAACCTACTTGACGCGATGAACTGTCTTGAAAATGGCATCAATGTTTTTACCACTCACTGCTTATCCCACGTAAAACCTAATCTAGAACGAAATCAAAGCAACATAAACACCCTCATTCCTACCTTGATTAAGCTGAAAAATTTGCAAGGTTACTCTTTTGCCTCTCAAATCTATAAAGAATCTAATGGCGACTTAAAACTCATACGTGAACAGGTTAAATTGGCAGAGTAAGCCATTAATATGATTGTGATATGAGTTTTATGTATGGTTGACGTGCAGTAATGTCAATTGTGAATTGAACTTAAGCTCCTTATGATTACCGTGTTTAAAAGCGCATTATTACCTGTAGTTTGTCGCATGTTTTTAAACACACTTTAAAAGTAGGGTGCTTAAATAAAAACCCTTTTTTACCTCATTTCCGGTGAGAAAAATTAATAGGCTTTCTCAACCATAAATCATAAAAAACGATAGGAACCCCTATGGACTTCATGAAGAATATACCGCTGGCTTGGGCATCAAAATGGTTAGAGAAGCCTAAAAAACAGTACATTAATGGCGAATGGGTAGCAGGTGCTAGTAGTGATAACTGGACTGTTAAAAATCCAGCCAATGGTCAAGAACTTTGTCATTTTGCTATTGCTGACCAACAACAAGTTGAACAGGCTGCTATCGTGGCTAACCAATGTCATGAAAATAAATTATGGTCTACGGTCAACCGTACTCAGCGAGCGAATATGCTCCGAGGAATAGCAACGTTAATTCGCGAGCATACTGAAAAACTAGCGGTATTAGAGACCCTGGCCAACGGTAAACTTTATAATGAGTCTATGATTGATGATATTCCTACTTGTGCTGATATTTTTGATTACTACGCCGGCTGGACTGATAAATACTACGGTGAAACCTCGCCTGTTGAAGACGGCTTTTTAAACTATACCCTGAAAGAGCCCGTTGGTGTTTGTGGTTTAATTGCCCCTTGGAACTTTCCTCTTTATCAGGCTAGCTTGAAAATTGCACCAGCTTTGGCTATGGGCAATACAGTCATTATAAAACCGTCTGAATTTACCCCCTTAACAGCACTTTATTTAATGGAGCTTATTGACGAGCATTTAGATTTTCCTAGAGGGGCAATCAATTTACTGTTAACTGATGGCAAGATGGCTAATCAATTAACCTTGAGTGATAACGTACACAAAATATCCTTTACTGGCAGTACTAACGTTGGTCGGAAAATAGTGAGGAACTCAGGTGATTCTAACCTCAAAGCCACTACATTAGAGCTTGGCGGTAAATCTCCCTGTATCTTCTTTGAAGATACTCCTAACCTTGATGCGGCAATTGATCGTGCATTTAATGTCATGTTCTCTCATAAAGGCGAAAAATGCTCAGAGCCTACTCGCTTTTTAATTCACGATAGTATTTATGATTACGTTTTGAATGTGCTAATAGAAAAAGCGGAAGCGGTAAAATGTGGGAACCCTTTTGAAGAGGGCATAACTCAAGGTGCGCAATGTAATGAAGCACAGTTTAATAAAATTATGGAATACATTGAAATAGGTAAAACAGAAGCAGAACTTGTCGCTGGTGGTAAAGCTGATACTGATGGTGATAATGCGAATGGATATTTTATTCGGCCAACTATTTTTTCAAATGTTTCACAAAACACACGCATTGCTCAAGAAGAAATTTTTGGTCCCATTTTATGTTGTACTCGATTCACAACAACCGAAGAAGCGGTTGCAATGGCAAACGATACCATTTATGGCTTAGCAGCAGGAATTTATACCAGTGATGTTAGTCGTGCCCATCGTGTCGCAGAGCAAATTGATGCCGGAATGTTCTTCATCAATCGATATGGTTGTTATGGCTTAAGTAGTCCTTTTGGTGGTTTTAAACAAAGCGGCTCGGGCAAAGAAATGGCAATTCACTCTTTGTCCTCATACACCAAAACAAAATGTATTTGGGTTTATTTTGGCGACCAGTAATAAATACCAAGATTGTTAACCATTTAAATTTAATTGTAATTTAAGCGCTGCTTAATCGTCCATTAAACGATAGCGTCTCTTTTGCAAATACAATACTAAGCAGTATTGATACATGAGGAAAAACTATGCAATACGTAAATTTAGGTAATTCAGGGCTTAAAGTTTCTCGCCTATGTGTTGGCACCATGAATATGGGATCAAAAGAATGGAAACCTTGGATTTTCAACGAAGCTGAAAGTGAGCCTATTATTCGCCATGCGTTGGATATGGGAGTCAATTTTATCGATTTAGCTGACTTTTATTCGATAGGTGCAGGTGAAGAAGTTGTATGTAATGTTTTACGTCGAATAGGCCGACGTGAAGATTTAGTGATTACCACTAAAGTGGGTTACGCTATGAGTGATGATATTAATGCTCAAGGTCATTCCCGTAAACATATATTCAATAGTATTGATGCATCATTGAAGCGTATGGGTATGGATTATGTTGATATTTATATGTTGCATTATTTTGATACGCAAACACCAGTTGAAGAAACAATGGCTGCGCTAAATGACATAGTACGTTCAGGAAAAGCACGCTATATTGGTGTTTCAACCATGAATACTTGGCAATTGGCAAAAATCCTTCAAGTATGTGATAAAAATGGTTTTGTCAGACCAATTAATATGCAATTGCAACTAAACTGTGCTTACCGAGAAGAAGAGCGTGAAATGTTACCGTTTTGTCAAGATCAAGGTATTGGAGTGTCTGTGTTTAGCCCATTAGCACGTGGTATTTTAACCAGTGACTTGCAGTCAACTCGTAATAAAACAGACTTTTTCACGCAAGAAATGTATAACGATCAAGCTTCTAAAGATATTGCTCATTCGGTTGCTAAGGTGGCAAATGCGCGTGGGTGTGCTCCTGCTCAAATAGCACAAGCTTGGGTGTTGCAAAAATCAGAAGTATCTTCAATGTTAGTCGGTGCCGATACAACTGCTCAGTTTGACAGTGCATTATCCGCACTTGATACTCTGTTAACGAATGATGAAATTTATGAACTTGAGCGTAATTATACCCCTTGTGATTTAATAAATGATTATACCTCAGGTAAAAGAATGCCACGTATGGCGAGACCAGAAATTGCAGGAGAGTATAAGTAAATTTTTTTTGAGCGCTTGCTTACATAATGTTTTTTGATTTAGAGTAGCACTGGAATTCTTTTGCCAGTGCTTTTTATAAAGGAAATGTTTATTTTTGTACCGTCTCGTTATTTTAACTTTTCTATCAAACTTCACGCCCTGAGCCTGAGATCAAATTAAATTTAACTTAAAATCAATGGCGAACCTCTCTCTTTTAAAGCTTATTTTTTTACTGCGTATATGGCTCAAAGCAATTAAAGACTTCAATAACCGTATTTCTCAAGTAGCGATGAGGTTTACTGTACTCCATGGCCTAATGCCAATTAATAATGGCTTTCATTTCATTGGTCTAAAAGGTGGGGTGAATCAAATAAAGTCATTAACGTCCGGCATCGCTTGCAGTACTAAGCCTGGCATAGTGCACAGCTAATCAGTGACTCCAACTATATAATGAGTGTTAGTAGCATTTTCCCCTATTTACTCTCTAATAACGAGTCGTTGTATATAGTACCTAATCTTTTTAATGCTTGAGAAACCGCAGGTTGTGTCATGCCTAAGTTTTCAGCAGTATAATTGAGGTTTTTATCACGCATTAATGCAGCAAAAATTGACAGTAAATTAAAATCGATATTTCTAAGATTTCTAGCCATTGAACTCTCACATCTATTACCTTTAGTACAGTGACACATTTCGGTGTTTATTTTACTTTAATGCGTATTGACATTTATCTTTAAAGTTGTAAAAAAACAACCCGTTAGCTGATTGTTTTTATTTATGAAAACTACTTGTAAATAAACGGGGGTTGCCTAATAATTAAAGTGATTATTGGTGCAATGTGATTTTTTCTAAATCAAATGAATGAATTTAAAGGGAATAATATGCTCAAATTTAAAAAAATAGCGATAGGTGTGAGTTTGCTTATAGCTTCAGCATCGGTACTTGCAACTACCGATACCTCCAAACCCAACATCCTTTCAATTTGGGGTGATGATATTGGTCCATTTAATATCAGTGCCTATAACCGCGGTATGATGGGTTATAAAACACCCAATATTGACCGAATTGCCAATGAAGGTATTTTATTTACCGATTCATATGGCGATCAAAGTTGTACCGCCGGTCGTGCCGGTTTTATTACCGGTCAACATCCTATACGTACAGGGCTAACCAAAGTCGGTTTACCCGGTGCCAAAGAAGGATTAAGTAAAAAAGACCCAACCATTGCTGAATTATTGAAAGCGAGAGGTTATACCACAGGACAATTTGGTAAAAACCATCTAGGCGACCAAGACGAGCATTTACCTTCAAATCATGGTTTTGATGAATTTTTCGGTAACCTTTATCACTTAAATGCTGAAGATGAACCAGAGCATCCTGATTACCCTAAAGATGCTGCTTTTAAAAAACGCTTTGGTCCTCGTGGCGTTATTCATTCATTTGCCGACGGTAAAGTTGAAGATACAGGGCCTCTAACGAAAAAGCGTATGGAAACCATTGATGAAGAAGTATTAGCAAAAACATTAAAATTCATCGATAAAGCTCATGCCGCTAAAAAGCCATTTTTTGTGTGGTTTAATACTACCCGTATGCATGTATGGACACGTTTAAAACCAGAATCACAAGGTGTTACAGGTCAAGGGTTATATGCCGATGGTATGGTTGAACATGATGGCCATGTTGGGCAATTATTAGATAAAATTGATGACCTAGGTATTAGCGACAATACCATTGTCATGTACACCACAGATAACGGCGCCGAGCTTGCTATGTGGCCTGATGGTGGTTACACCCTTTTTAGAGGTGAGAAAAACTCAAACTGGGAAGGCGGTTACCGCGTACCTATGATGGTTAAATGGCCAGGTAAAATTAAGCCAAATCAAGTATCGAATGAAATTATTTCATTACAAGATTGGATGCCGACCATGTTAGCTGCTGCAGGTGATAGTAATATTAAAGCAGACCTTAAAAAAGGTAAAACCGTTGTTGGTACTAAATTTAAAGTACACTTAGATGGCTTTAACTTCTTACCACACTTTTTAGACACCTCTAAAGCAGGGCCACGTAAAGAGTTTATTTATTCTTCAGATACCGGTGAAATAGTCGCTATTCGTGATGGTGATTACAAGTTCGTTTTTAGAGAACAAAAATGTCATGGAATGGAAACTTGGATATGCCCATGGAAAGAGTTGCGAGCACCAAGAATGTTTAACTTAAGAATGGACCCATTAGAGCGTATGGATCATGAAGGGGAAAACTACTACAAATGGTATTTTGAACATGCTTTCTTAATTGCCCCTTCTATGTATAAAGTAGGGCTGTTTAAACAAACCTTTAAAGATTTTCCACAACGTCAAAAACCAGGGAGCTTTGTACCATAGGTTAGATGCTAACTCTTAAGCTTCAAGACGTTATTTAAAGAACAAAATAGCTATTGGTAACAATGGCTATTTTCTTTAGAAAGTCTATTTACTTACTAATGAACAATGGAAGTTATTATGTCGATATCATCAAAATATCAAAATAAAGTTAATTTTATTTCAAAATTTAATGCTCTGATAGCTATTGGGATTTTAGTTTTAACTTCATTGTCATCAAATAGCTTTTCGAAAGAAATCACAACTTCAGTTAACAAAAAACCAAAATTAATCTTACAAATTACCGTTGACCAATTAAGAGGTGATTTACCTTTTAGATACCGCGATCGATTTGTAGAAGGTGGCTTTAATTACCTGTTAAATAAAGGTACGGTATATCGTGATGCACATCATGCCCATGCAAATACAGAAACCATTGTTGGTCATGCGACATTAGCGACAGGTGCATATCCTTCAAGTCATGGTTTAGTCGGTAATATTTGGTATGACAGAAATGAAAATACCACGGTTTATAATATAGAAGATGCAAACTACCAGCTGTTAACCAAAAACTCAGGCGTAGATAAAAATATTGAAATCGACCCGACTCAAAAAGCAGCAAAAGTGCAGGGGCGCTCACCTCAAACAATAAACTCTTCAACTTTTAGTGATGAAATACTGATAAGTAGTGCAGGAAAAGCCAAAGTTTTTGGTGTATCAGTTAAAGACCGTGGTGCTGTTTCAATGGCAGGGCATGGTGGCAATGCTTTTTGGTTTTCTAAGTCGACTCAAGAATTTGTTAGTAGTAGTTATTATTATGAAAGTTACCCTAGTTGGGTGAATGAGTGGAACGCAGAAAACCACCCTGAAAAATATCTCGATAAAAAGTGGTCGCTTCTCAATAAAAAATCGACTTACTTATTTGCTGAGAATGATGACAATAAATGGGAAATGGACTTAGCAAAATATGGACGAACCTTTCCTCATTCATTCGGCCATTCAAAGTATTTTAGTACGCTATTAACCGTAAGCCCTATTGGTGATGAATTGACGGCTAATTTTGCAAAAAAATTAATGGTAAGTGAATCAATCGGTCAAGATGATATCACTGATTATTTATCAATTAGCTTTTCTGCAACAGATTACGTTGGACATTTTTTTGGTGCTTCCAGCTTAGAAATGGAAGATAACCTTTTACGTTTAGACCGAACCCTAGCTGACTTGTTCAGTTATATAGATAAAACAGTGGGTCTAGGTAATACCCTTATTGTTTTATCGTCAGATCATGGTGGCCCCGACGCCCCTGGTTATTTGCAAGAGCAAAAATTACAAGGTCAATATGTGTCAGTCAAAACTTGGGATGAAGTAGCTCCCATCAAAGCACTTAAGAAAGAGCTAGCTATTAGCGAAGTACTTATTGAGGCATATCATCACCCGTACATTTATTTAGATCATAACGTGATTAAAAAACATCAACTATCTTTGGAAAATGTACAAAACAAAGTGGCGAAAGCGTTAACTCAGCTTGACGATGTCTATCAAACGGTAGCCAGTAATAAAATTGAAAGTGGTCTGTTAGCTGATACAAAAGTAAATAATGCGGTCAGTAAAAATTACTTCCCTAGTCGCTCTGGCGATATATATGTTGTTTTTAAGCCACAAGATTTTATTAATAATTTAGATGGGCTAAAAGTTACAGCAGTGCATGGTTCTCCTTGGACTTATGATACCTTTGTACCCGTTATTTTTGCTGGAATGGATATTCCTGCTCAGCATGTTTTTAGACGGGTAGAAACGGTAGATGTAGCGCCAACCCTTTCTGCGTTAATAAGTATTAAAGCGCCTTCGGCATCTGAAGGGAAAATTCTAGAGGAAGTTTTTAAATAATATGCAGGTAAACATTAGATATTTTTTTAGCGTCATTTTACTGGTAGTGGTACTGGTATTTAGTGCTAACACATCGGCAAATATGCCAACTAATTATATTGCTAATTTTTTAGATAGCATGGTCTATGTTGAAGCAGGGAGCTTTAATATGGGCTCAAATTCAGCTGACGCCATTGCACGTGAAAAGCCAGTTCATTTGGTATCATTAGATAGCTTTTATATCGGTAAAACTGAAGTGCCCCAAGCCTTATTTGAAGAGGTGATGGGTTGGAACGTTAGCTACTTTGCTTGTGATACCTGTCCAGTAAACAATGTCAGTTGGATGAACGTGCAAGCCTTTATCAAAAAACTTAATAAGCTTACGGGAAAAACATTTAAATTACCCACCGAAGCACAATGGGAATATGCCGCGAAAGGCGGCAATAAATCTAAAGGATATCTTTTTAGTGGCTCAAACAATATTGCTGATGTGGCTTGGTATGCCAACAATGCTGATAAAAAGAGTCATAAAGTTGCTCAAAGAATGCCTAATGAATTAGGGTTATATGATATGACGGGAAATATGTGGGAATTTTGTCATGATGATATCAGCAAAAGCTTTTATAAAAACTCACCAAAAAATAACCCGCTTTATTTGCAGTCCAAAGAACAAAATAAAACCACGATGAAAGTTATTCGTGGTGGTGGTTATGAGTTTGCCGCAAACGAATCACAAGTATTTCGTCGTGATGGCGCGACCAGTAATGTGAGAATGCCAGATATTGGTTTTAGATTAGCGATGAGTGTGAACTAGTATGATGTTTTCTCGTTTGTACCGTAAACAAGTTTATCAATTGTTGTTAATCATAAATCTGATAGCAGCCTCGTTATTAAGCCATTCAATTGTTGCTGCTGAGTACATTGGCAGTCGGCAATGTAAAAACTGCCATCAAACTGAATTTTCGTCATGGAAAGGCTCAGATCATGAAATGTCGATGAATCATGCTACCGACGAATATATTCTAGGAAACTTTGATAATGCTGCGCTGGTATCAAACGGGAAAGAAAATAGGTTTTTCAGAAAAGGGCAACAGTTTTGGGTAAATATCGAAGGCCCAGACGGTAAATTTCATGATTATCAAATTAAATATACCTTTGCTTATCAGCCTTTACAGCAATACATGGTGGAATTTGAAGACGGACGGGTACAGCTTATTCCGTTTGCTTGGGACTCTCGAACTAAAGAAAATGGCGGCCAACGATGGTTTAATTTGTATCCGCAGTTTACTAAAGATCACCAAGAGTTTTATTGGACCAATACTGGGCAAAATTGGAACTACATGTGTGCAGATTGTCATTCGACCAATGTTAAAAAGAACTTTGATGATAAAACCAATACTTATAAAACAACCTTTAGTGAAATAAATGTCGGTTGTGAATCTTGTCATGGCCCTGCAAGTGAACATATTACGTGGACAAAAGTAGAATCGACTAAGCTAGCTAAACAAGAACATGCAGGTTTCGACAGAGAATTATCAAAATCAGTGTCCCATTGGCAGTTAGAGCCAAATAAAACTACGCTTACGGCCGATAAAATCAATCCGAGTCAACAAACCTTAGTTTGTGCTCAGTGTCATAGTCGCCATGTACAAATTAGTAATAATGATCATGTTAAAGGCAATGACTTTGGCGAACGGTATTTATTGTCATTAATCAATGATCCACTTTATTACCCAGACGGTCAAATATATGATGAAACCTTTGTCTACGGTTCATTTTTACAAAGTAAAATGGCTAAAAATGGCGTGGTTTGTAGTAACTGTCATGATTCCCATTCAACCAAGTTAACCATTGTGAAAGAGCAAGTGTGTTTGCAGTGTCACATGAGTGAAACTTATGCACAGAAAACCCATCATCAACATCAAGAAAACTCTGCAGGCGCACAATGTGTTAATTGCCATATGCCTGAAACCACTTACATGCAAATTGATAAACGAGCCGATCATGGCTGGCATATTCCTCGACCAGATATTGCTAAACAGCTCGGTACACCTGATACTTGCTTAAGTTGCCATAACGATAAAAACAGCGATTGGAGTAACAAAAAAGTAGAGAAGTGGTTTCCAACATCAAGTATTCGAGCTGAACGCCACTTCTCACCGGTTTTTGCTGCTGCTAATCAAGGTTACTCAACCGTTGCTTCAGCGTTATCACATATTGCACAGAACGAAGCTAATAGCGATATTATTCGCGCCTCAGCTTTAGAGAGATTAGCGCCTTTCCCTGATACTAATACTATTATCGCTGTTGCCCGTGGTGCTAAACATAACGATAGTAATATTCGTTTAGGCGCCATTAATGGCTCTGCTGCACTAGAAGGGGCTGAACGTTGGCGTGTTATCGCTCCCTTGTTAAAAGATGAAGTCTTAGCGGTTAGGGCACAAGCAGCACTTGCTATTGTTCCTTTGTGGTCTGAACTCTCTGAAGCTAACAAAACCTTTTTAACACCGGCGTTAAATGAATATATGCAAATCCAAGATTTCAATGCCGATAGAGGCTATGCTCATAATAACAAAGGCAGTATTTTTGCTTATCAAGCTAACTATCAAGCGGCAGAAAATGCTTTTAAAGCAGGAATAAAAATAGAACCTAACTTTGCTAATTCTTACACTAATTTAGCTGAGCTGTATCGTCGCCAGCAAAAGAACGCTCAAAGTATTGAAGTACTACTAACCGGACAAAAAGCGAGTCCTGAAAATGCAGGTATCGACTACCAATTAGCCTTGGCTTACATTCGAGCTAAAAAAACAGCATTAGCAGTCACTAATTTAAAACAAGCAATAATTAAAGAACCAAATAATGCTCAATATCATTATGTATATGCGCTAAGTGTTGAGTCAACTAACAGCGGAGAAGCACAAAAATCATTAAGCAAAGCTTATCAAGTCGGTGGTAATCCGCAGCATTTATTTGCCTTATGCGAACTACAAGTTCGGCTTAACAGTTTTCAAGCAAATCAATGTATAAATAAGCTTAGCCAAGTTGCACCAGAAAATGTCATTGAGCAATTAAAGTCATCATTGAAACAGCGAAAAAATGCCAAACAAAATTAGTATTTGTTTACCATTAGTATGATTATTAGGAAAGGCCATGAGTGAAAGTTATCAAGCATTATTATCTCTAAAAAAACAAATTGAACAGTCGGTTATCGGGCAAACCCATGTTGTTGACGCTTTACTGCTGGCATTATTAACGAATGGTAACGTACTGCTAGAAGGGTTGCCGGGCACGGCAAAAACACGCTCTATCAAAAGTTTAGCCAAAACCTTGTCAGCTAGTTTAGGTCGAGTGCAATTCACGCCTGATTTATTGCCATCTGATGTTACTGGTACTGAGGTTTATCAAGAGGTTGATGGTAAGCCCACGTTAACATTCCAAAAAGGCCCCGTTTTCAATAATTTATTACTCGCCGATGAAATAAATCGCTCTCCGGCAAAAGTGCAAGCGGCTTTGCTTGAAGCGATGGAAGAAAGACAAATTACCGTGGCGGGTACAACGCATAAATTACCTAAATTATTTATGGTATTAGCCACACAAAACCCCATTGAACAAGAAGGTACTTACCCATTACCTGAAGCACAAATGGACAGGTTTATTATGAAGATAAATCTTGAATATCCAGATGATGAAGCCGAAGCTCAAATTATTAAACTTGTTCGCGGCGAAGAAACCGGCATAGAGACAAAAACTGCCCCTGTAAATGCCGAACATATATTCACAGCAAGAGAAGAAGTGCATAACATTCATATGAATGAGGCGATGGTTGACTATATCGTAGCCATTGTTATGGCGACACGTAAACCTGAAAGATACCCAGATTGTCCATTACAAACATGGATAAGTGTTGGCTCAAGCCCTAGAGCGAGTATTTCATTAGATAAAGCGGCGCGCGCACAAGCTTGGTTAAATAATAAAGACTTTGTTGACCCTGAAGATGTCAGAAGCATTTCGCACTCGGTATTACGTCATCGTTTAATTTTAAGTTATGACGCAATGGCCGATGGCATTACGGCAGATCAAGTGATTGATGAAATTCTTCGTCAAGTAGCGGTGGCGTAGATAACGATGCTTTCTTCAAAAGAGCCTTTAAATCCTAATATCTATGCCGATATTAATGAATTACGTCGCTTACAGTATTTAGCGAAAGGGTTTTCTTTTTTACCACAGCAACCGGTAAATAGTCTTCTTTCGGGGAAAAACAGCTCTAAGTTAAGAGGCCGTGGTTTAAATTTTGAAGAATTACGTCATTATCGCCCCGGTGATGATATTCGCGCGATGGATTGGAAAACGACTCGTCGCACAGGAAAGCCTCATATAAAAGTGTATACAGAGGAGCGAGAGCGTAATGTGTACTTAGTTGTTGATCAACGTTCCACGATGTTTTTTGGTAGCACCAATAAAATGAAATCTGTGATTGCTGCAGAGCTTGCTGCCTTAATAGCATGGAAAGTTGTTGATAGTGGAGATCGCATAGGTGGAATTATTTATGGCGATGAACAGATACAGCTTGTTCCGGCTAAACGTGGTCGTCAGCATGTTATTCAGGTATTAACTGAGATTGTCAGTCAAAACAGAAAATTAAAAACCGGTAAAACATCAATTAACCCAAGTGAGTCACTCAATAAGGCTCTAATAAAAACTAGCCATATTTGTGCTAATAATTCGCTAGTTATTTTTATCGGTGATGGCCATGGTTGGAATGAACAAAGCAGCCAATTAGTTAAAAATATTAGTCAACACAATGAAATGATTGCTTGTCATGTTTTTGATCCGCTTGAACAAGCGTTGCCAAAAATGTCGCAAATGGTGATCAGTGATGGTGAAATGCAAATTCAATTTTCATCACAAGACAAAAATATTCACGCTAAATATCAAACTTCAATCGAAAAACTAATGAGCCAATATGAAGAAATGGCGAGGAAGTATCGTATTCCATTGATCCCTATCACCACAATGGTACCTGTAGAGCAGCAATTAAGAAAAGCCTTAGGTCAGGTGGGTAAATGACAACATTTTCTGAGTCTTGGGGAAACTATCTCCTTAAAAATTTAACCGAAACAAAAGCGCCGAATGCTATTGATTGGTGGCCGCAAACCATCGCATGGCAAATTTTGTTTGTTGCTGGCCTTATTTATAGCGGAGTTAAGGTTTATCGAGCTATAAAAAAATACCGTCACAATGCCTACAGACGAGAAGCATTAGCCTGGTTACAAAGCCTACCTGATTATCGAGTTAGCGAGCCTGATGCACTTTATAGTCAATTACCGAGTTTATTACGAAAAGTGGCATTATCGGCATATAAGCGTGATGAAGTGTGTACATTGTCGAATGAATCATGGCTGCAATGGCTAGACCAACAATGTGAAAACACCAACTTTACTAAACTACCGAGTGCAACGTTTAATCAATTATCTTATGGTTCAAACTATAATGTTGACGTTAATACCATGGATACTATTGTTACTGAAATAACCCTTTGGATAAAATATCATCGGGGGCAATATGATTGAGTTTTCATATCCTTGGGTCTTTGTTTTATTAGTTTTGCCCTTTTTTGTGTATTGGTTATTTCCTGTCTATAAAGAAAAGAAAGCGTCGATTCAAGTACCTTATTTTTCTCGGTTGGTTGATGTGACTGGAGAGGCTCCTCAAAGTGGCGCTGTAGTAATCAACCGATATAACTTTCAGCGATTGTTAGTCGGATTGGCTTGGTGTTGTTTAGTGGTCTCTATGGCAAAACCTGAAATTGTTGGGGAGCCGGTTATTCAAAAAAAATCTGGGCGAGATTTAATGATAGCTGTAGATTTATCTGGCTCTATGTCAGTTGAAGACTTTTCCACTGCTGATGATGTTGTAGTTGATCGCTTAGTGGCTGTTAAGCAGGTATTAAGTGATTTTGTTCAAGGAAGAGGAGGTGATCGTTTAGGGCTAATTCTATTTGGAGATGCTCCCTATTTACAAGCGCCTTTTACTGATGATTTAACAACGTGGTTGTCATTGTTGAATGAAGCTGAAATAGGCATGGCAGGGCAAAGTACAGCTTTTGGTGATGCCATTGGATTATCGATTAGTGTTTTTGAAAACTCTTTGTCAGAGAATTTATCCGATAATCAATCGGAGAGTCTATCAAAAAATAAATCTAAAAACCGAGTATTGATCGTGCTTACTGATGGCAATGATACTGCATCAAAAGTTCCCCCTATTGATGCCGCAAAAGTAGCCGCTTCATATAATATAAAAATTTACACCATAGCGATTGGCGACCCTGAAGCGGTAGGTGAAGAAAAAGTAGATATCAAAGTATTAAACGAGATAGCAAACGTATCTGGGGGGAAAAGTTTTACCGCACTTAATCGAGAAGAATTACAACAAGTTTATCAAGAAATCGATAACTTAGAGCCAGAGCTGTTCGAATCACGCTCTTTTCGCCCAAGAACCAGTGCACATCACTATCCTATCATGCTGTTCTTCTTATGTTATGTAATCTCTTTGTTAGTTGTTTCTCTTCGCATTCGTTCAAAAGTTAATGTAAAGCAGGTGAAATAATGGATTCATTTTTTAATGAGCTAGTTTCGACTTTTGCTTCAATACAGTATTTTCATTTTATCCGCCCTTATTGGATATTAATAATTGTGCCTAGTGTTTTCATACTGCGAACACTAGCTTCTCATGATGATTCATTAGCACTGTGGCGAAACAATATGTCTGATGAGATCGTAGAAGAGTTAACAGTCGAAGGGACTAGTCATCGATTAATTTCACCGAAACGGGTAACTTGGCTAATAACTTTTATACTGGTTATTGTTTTAGCAGGGCCAAGTTGGCAACAACAGTCGTCGCCTTATAGCCAAGATAATTCTGCATTGGTCATCGCACTTGATGTTTCAAAAACCATGCAGCAAAGCGATTTACAACCGACGCGTTTGATCAGAGCAAAACAAAAAATCATTGATTTATTAGCGTTACGAGGCGATGCAAATACGGCACTGATTGCCTACTCAGGAACTGCGCATATTGTTATGCCAATAACGAATGATAGTGAAATGATACGGCACTTTCTTGATGTGTTAGCTCCACAATTAATGCCAACCGAAGGGAAAATACCGCAAAATATATTACCTTTGGCTGACGCTCTTCTATCACCAACATTAGTCCCTGGAACTGTACTTTTAGTCGGGGATGGAGCGACATCAGATACGGTGAATAAGTTTAAGCAGTTTTTTGAAGTAGCCCCTCATCAATTAGTAGTTTGGGCTATCGGTGATGTTAATCAACAAGATGCTGATTCGACAATTATTCCGATGCAATTATCACAATTAAATGCTTTGGCCAGTGAAAGTCATGGCCGCATAGTAACTATTAGCCATGATAAAGGTGATGTTCATTTGGTCGATAGCTTTATCAACAATAATTTAACCATTGTTGATGACGAAAGTCGCCCCTGGTATGACGCGGGGTATCCCCTTGTTTTTCTTGTTGCGGCATTATTTTTATTGTGGTTTAGAAAAGGGTGGACCTTGCAATGGTAACGGTTACTACATCTACAAGACCTAATAAGTTAGTACCTTTTCTATCAACTAGCTTGAGTTGCTTTAAAAAGAATCGTGTTAAATGTTTTGTTATGTTAGTGATTACCAGTGTTGCTTTCATTTATTTGAAACCACAAAAATTTGCTGATTTATGGTTAACTCGAGACCAGCAAGGGCAAATTCTTTTTAATCTTGCGTATTACTATAAAGCTTCAGCAGCGTTTGATGATACTCGCTGGCAGGCATATAGTTTGTACGGCGCTGAAAAATTTGACCAATCAGCGACTTTATATAATCAATTTACCAAGACCGAAGATCTATTAGCACGCGCTAATGCTTTTGCTCATGACCGTCGTTATGTTAAAGCGCGCAACCTATATCAAAGCATTTTGGATATAGATAATAGTAATAAAGCGGCGATGAATAATATAAAAATTGTTCAAGAAATTATCGATAATGTTAATCGTTTATCTGAAAGTCAAAAAGCTGAAGATGGAGATTCGATAAAAGAGTTAGGGGATGAGCCACAAACAGGCGATGGTGCCGATAAAAAAGAAGCAAGAAAGCAAAAAGTTGAACAATTAAGCGCAGAGCAACTTTTACTCGACCCTGAATTAAATGAAATGTGGTTACGACAAGTACAAAAAGATCCTGCTCGCTTTCTTGCTCAAAAGTTTCATATGCAGAATGAGCGAAAAGAAAAGTCAGCCCCTTTGAATAATATTGATCTTAATGGTAATCAAGTTGGCAATAAAAAGGAGAGTAAAAATGATAATAAATAAAAATAAATTTAATCAGTTATTAAGCTGTTTACTCTTGATTTTATTATCAACACTTTCGAATTCTAGCATTGCTAAATCTGTAGAAAATTTAATAAAAAACAAAGAGCTGTCTATCAAGGCTAGCTTGATTGTATCAGACGAAATTATTGCAAAACAGCCCGTGACACTCGTTATTCAGATAGCAACTAACCGCTGGTTTGCTAAAGGAACAAAAATCCATGATATTGATTTAACTGAAACGGTTATTTTACCGAATAGCGAATTAACAATAAATGGCACTGAGCGAATTAATGGCGCAACGTGGGTTGTACAAACCCACGAAATAGTCATGTACCCGATGCAGGTTGGCGTATACGCACTTGAGCCAATATTGGTCGATGTTTCTATAAACACTGAAAACGACGGCATTATTAGCGGTACAATCCAAACTAAAACTCTCCAATTTGAAACATCAAAACCAACTGAACTTGAAAGCATTGAACATTATATTGTTACATCAGAACTTTCAATTGCCATTGAAAGTTCCTTTGATGACGCTAAGGAATACCAAGTAGGTGAAGCAATAACTGAAACAGTCACCATTAAAGTTAAAGATGTTCCTTCAATGATGATTTTACCGTTAGTTAAAACGGAATTGGCAGGTGTCAGTATTTATCAAAAACCAGTGAATGTATCAGATAAAAATGTTCGCGGGACCATTACCGGTATAAGGGAGGAGTCTACTACTTACATTTTTGAAAAAGCAGGGGAGTATCAATTACCTCAGCAAACTGTTTATTGGTGGAACCCTGAAACCGAAGAGTTAAAAACAGATTCCATACCAGCACGTAAATGGACGGTATCAGGTACTTCATTAGGCAAATATCAATCATCAGAAACAGCATTAAATGAGTCGTTAATTAAGAATTACATTGTTAACATATTGATTGTAATATTAATAATTCTAATTTTATGGCAAGGTGTTAAACACAAAAAATGGTTAATGAATTTTTATAAGAAAACGACGAATAAAAAATTAAGAGATTGTAAAAATAACTTTTTAACGGCTATTCAGCAGCAACAATGGCAACTTGCTTGTCAGCAACTTTACCTTTTTATATATGCGAATAAATTGCATCAAATAATTGATAAACCTTTAAACCAAAAAAGAGTTTATATTTGCTTTAAAGATTACTTTTCTGATGATGTAGATAAAATTCTATTAGTGAATAAGCTCTTACAAGCGGGATATCAAAAGAGTGATGAAAGGTTAACGATAGCTGAAGCTAAAAGCTTAATTAAGAAAAAACAGAAGATTAAGTCAAGTTTGAGTCTATTTTATAGTATAAAAAAAATTAAACTGAACCCAATGAATGAAGGTATGTAAACCGAATTAGTATTTGAAGCAGGCGTTGAAGTTTCGGCTGGATCCGCTGCAGCACAAGGGTCGTCTGCTAGCGAAGACAAAGGTTTTACCATGCATATTTTGCCAGAAGCCGGTGCATCAGCAACAGCGCGCGTGATTAAGGTTCAAATAAACAAAGATCTATAATCTTATCGTTAAGTTTATTTAGAAGGGTTATTAACAATAACCGCAATATTGCTAGTTAAGTTATCTAAAACAGGGCTCTTTTTTGCTTGGTTGTAAGAGCTGTGCTTATATAATAAATGCTATAAGATTTAGAAAATTCAGATGTGTAAGTTGAGTAATTTGTATTTGATGATTTTATCTGTAATTCAATGGAGTGCGTATGTTTTCAGCATTAATAAAAGAGTATCTGGTATTTTTTATAAAAAGCAGTTTATTGTTTTTATTATTTACTTTTCATCTATCAGTCATGGCTATTAACTGGCCACAAGAGATTGATCATGAAAAAGGAAAAATAATTGTATACCAACCACAACCCGAAAAATTTGAAGGGAATTCTTTCTATTTTCGAAGTGCTATGGCGCTTGAGTTAAAAGACAAAAAAGAACCAGTGTTTGGCGTTTTTTGGTTTAAAGCTCAAATTGATACGAACCATGAGACTAATAATGCTACGGTAAGAAATATAGAAGTTCAGAAAGTAAGGTGGCCAGAATCCAAAGATGCTGATGAGCAAAAATTTACCAGTATTGTTAATGCGGTTTTGCCTATATCAGGCTTTGATATCACGTTAGAGCAGTTATCTGCTAGTTTAGCTTCAGTAGAGAATGAGAAAAGCTCATTGGCAGGTCTTAAAAACGAGCCGCCTCAAATTATCTTTGAACAAAAGCTTGCGGTATTATTATCTTTTGATGGGAAGCCACAATTCACTGCTATTGAAAACAGTACCTATAAACGAGCTGTTAATACTCCGTTTCTTGTTTTTAAATCAAAAGCAAACTCAATATACTATTTAAGTAGTGGATCGCTTTGGTATTCATCCTCATTTTCAACAGGACCATGGAAGCAAACTTATACACCGCCTGCTGATCTTGTTCAGATGTTACAAAAAGCCGACAGCGAAAGTACAGTTTCTAAAGTTTCTGTAGATTCAATACCTGAAGTTGTTGTAGCTATTGTTCCAACAGAATTAATCGTTACTACTGGAAAACCATCATGGGAAGCTATTTCTGGTGGAGAAATTTTATATGTTAAGAATACTGAGACTCCTTGGTTAAGGGATATCAGTACTGGAAATATGTATGTTTTACTTTCTGGTCGATGGTTTAGAGCAAAGACAACAGAAGGACCATGGACCTTTGTCCGAGCGGATGAATTACCAGAAAGTTTTGCAAATATTCCACCAGCATCACCTATTGGCGGCATAAGAACTTCTATTGCAGGAACTGTTGAAGCTGAGGAAGCATTACTTGATGCTAGGATCCCAAAGACTGCAGCTATAAAACGTTCAGAGGCTAAGCTTGAAGTTAAATATGATGGTGATCCAAAGTTCAAAAGTATAGCCGATACCAATATATCCTATGCTGAAAATACAGCGACTCAGGTTTTATTTATTAATAAAAAATATTACGCAGTAGATAATGCTGTTTGGTTTGTTGCCCCAAAAGCTACTGGGCCTTGGATAGTTGCTGATGAGATACCTAAGGATGAAATAGCAAAAATTCCACCAAGCTCACCGGTATACAATACAAAATATGTGCATGTATACCATTCTACCCCTGAGGTCGTCTATGTAGGTTATACGCCTGGTTACATGTGGTCATATCCTTATTATGGTGTACCTGTGTATGGTACTGGCTGGTATTACCCTCCTTACTATTATGGTGGCATTTACTATCCAAGGCCTTACACGTGGGGACTGCATGTTGGCTACAATAGCTACACGGGTTGGACTTATGGCGTAAGTTGGAGTAATGGGTTTTTATCTATTGGTGTTTCGTGGGGAGGTTATTACGGTGGGCACTATGGGGGTTATTACGGGGGGCACTATCATGGTGGCTACCATGGGCCTGTAATTATCAACAATGGCAATATTAATATTGGTAATAATATCAATGCTGGTAATAGAGATAAGATTGCCGATAAATTATCAAATAATTCGAATTATAGCCGAGACAATATCAAAAACAGTGACATATATAAACGTGCAGAGAACTCTGCTCGTAATGCTGACCGTGATGGGATTAATAATCGTTTAAACAAAGCACGAGAGTCGAGCAATAAACAAAACAATATTTATTCTGATCGCAAGGGCAATGTTGTACGTCGTACTGATGACAAATGGCAGAGCCGCAGTAATGGTGAGTGGAAAAATGATTCAAGGTTGAATAAGGCAGATAGAGAATTTATTAAACAAGCTCAGGATAATCGTCCTCGAACATTTAATAACAACATGATAAATAATAATTCTACACGTTCGAGAAGCTCAAATTTGAACCGTGATTTTCAAGCACGTCAATCAGGTAGTAACAGATTACAAAGGAATAGCGCCGTTCGTACCAGGAGAAGGTAAAGTAGCTTTAATCGGGTGAAGTAGTTTTATTTAGATTGGTAGTTCTTGATTCACCCCATTAAAACAGAAAATTAAACTTTAGCGGTTATATTATTTTGTGGGAAAAAATATCAAGGAATTTTAATGTCAATAATACGTTTTTTAATTATCGCCAGTTTTTATCTGTTAGTAAATTCAACGTGTAATAGTGAAGAGACAAGTGAAATTGAACGTCCAGCCATCACAAATACTGAATGGCCATATTATAAAGATGATACTTATATAAACCCATATGAAGTGAATTTGTTTAGTCCAAAACACAATGAAGATAAAGACCGTTTGTGGTCACAAACAAAATCCATTTTCGGTTATGGATTAGGTGTTGTAGGCTTTATTGCTTTATTACCTGAAGACGTTTCTAATTGGGATAAAGAGGGTAAAGTACTAAAAAAATGGGGTGATAATGTTACAGGTGGGCCTGTATGGGATAGAGATGTAGGCTGGATAAACTATATCGGTCATCCATATTTTGGTGGTGTTTATTATCAGGCAGCACGAAAGTCCGGTTATAGGCAATGGGATTCATTTATTTATTCGTTTATGATGTCTACTTTCTACTGGGAATATGGTGTAGAAGCATTTGCGGAAAAACCTGCTATTCAAGATTTGATCGTAACACCTGTTTTAGGTTGGGCTGTCGGTGAATGGGCATACCAACAAGAACAAAGTATTAGGCAAAACGGCTCACAAGTTATGGGCTCAGAGTTTTGGGGAACGACTGCGCTATTTTTCCTTGATCCTGTAGATAGTCTAGGACGCGGAATCAATAATCTTTTTGGCAGACAAATTGTTGAAGCAGGAACAGGAAATATCAGACAAAGAAACATTTCAATGAGAGATGGCGAATCTGAAGAGTTAATAGAAGTATCTGTCAGGTTCCCTTTTGGTTCAGGCAAACGACTAACATCGTCTCAATACTCAAACGATTATTACAATCGCACTAATGACCCTATAGATACCAGTATAATCGGATTGGGTGTTGGCATAGGATATACGAATCTCGATCCCATTTGGCAGTTGGAAGATGATTTAGTTGTAGAGACATCATTAGGCTTATATTTTACAAGACAGTTTTCTGCAAGATTGAGTTATGCCAGAGGGAATCTTAAAAACAAAAAAGTTGATAGTGAACAAATAGATGATGAAATATTCACCTATGAAAATTACAGTATAAATGGCCAATATTATTTTCGAATAGCAAGTGACTACCGCCCCTATATAACTTTAGGAATAGGCGAAGAAATGAGAGATCAAGATAGAGATAAAAAGTCAGTAACGACACATTTTGGTATTGGTTTACATCTAAAGCTAACAAATAAAATGGCAATTCAAGCTGAAGTCAGAAGGTTTAATAGCCGAGAATATGACACCCAAGATGACTTAATTAATATAAACTTTATTTATAGATTAAATAAAGGTGAGTGGTTTTAAAGAAAAGTGCCGAGAAAATACTTTAACAGGGCGGAGATGGAAATTTATTCCATCTAAGCTATTGTATAAATGACGCCAACTACAATCGAAAAAAGGACGTAAAAATGAAAAGATTACAATACATGAAAACAAGCTTTATTGTTGCTCTTGCGCTACTTGCTATGGGGTGCCAATCAACAGATGCTCCAGCAGTATCACCTGAGGGCATGCAATTGAAACTCGATACCCGTTCAACTACTGCTTATAAAAAAGAAGGCGTTAACTTTTCTGATTATAGTAAAGTTCAATTTTCTCCAAGTACAGTTGCCTTTAAAAAGAACTGGCAGCGAGATTACAACCGTGACCAACCCACCATGTCATCGCGGATAAAAGATAGAGATGTTGTTCGCATTAAAGAATCGGTCAAAGTATTGTTAGATGAAACTTTTAAAGCTGAGTTTGGTAAGTCAGGTACTTATTCCACTGTAAAACACGCTACATCAGGGACGCTTTTGTTAAAGCCCACCATTATTGACTTAGATGTGAATGCTCCAGATGTTATGGCGGCGACTCGCAGTAAAACTTATGCTAATGAAGCAGGCAAGGCGACTTTGTTTTTAGAAATTTATGATGCTGTTAGTGGTGAAATTTTAGCTCGTATTATAGACACTGAAACAGTAGGAGATAATCATGGCTTTTATCAATGGGCAAATCGAGTAACTAATTCTGCTGATGCCAAGCGAGTCATCAAAAAATGGGCGAAAACTTTGCGCGAAAAGTTTGACCAAGCTCATGAAAAATAAAAGGTCCATTTAATTGGTATAAAACTTTGGGGTGATATATGAAAATTATGAAGGTTTCAAATATAGCAATAATGATAACAATCTTTTGTTGTAGTCCACTTTTCGTATTTTCATCTCAAGAAATCAAGAATAATAAAGAAGATAGTGACATACAAGCGCTAATAAAGCAGAAGTCAGATGTCTTGCAGAATGAAATAAATATGATGATGCAAGAAACCGCTTCTTGGTTGGATAATATAGGAGTTGATAACAATTCAACTAAAGGTGGCGCTTCAGCAAACGGCTATGTCCAGTTCGGTTGGATGCCTAGAACAGCTGACTGGTCTGAATTTGATCCAAAGTTCAAAGTCCATTTGAGCTTGCCACGTTGGAATGAAAAAGTGGCATTGGTACTAGATAATGATGATGAAGACGAGTTGAAATTGGACTACGAAGCATCTTCAATAGGCACTGACCATGATGCTGAAAAAGTTAACATTGCAATCCAATATGTAAGGCGGTTTGGCGATAGAATTAACGTGAAGTATCGAGCAGGGATTTCTCGGGATCAATTATATGCACGAAGTGAAATAAAGCACCGTTGGCTGAATGCTAGTAACACCATTACCCTTGTACCAAGACTTGACTATTTTAGTCGAGACGGTTGGGCTCCGAGTATTAAAGGCTCAATGATTTACCCATTATCAGATAGTTTTTTATCATTTTCTGCGAGTTGGCAAAAAGTAGAAAAAGAGGAGGATTCAAGACAAAAAATTGGTTTTTATCATATTACCAATAATGGGAAAACAAAAGAATTAGTGAGCGGTATACAGTATTACAATAATGATAATTCAGAAGAAAGTTTGCTTGTATCTATTCGTCAGCGAAGCTTAATCTATAAAGATTGGATGTTCTTTGAATTAGAGCCATTTATTGAATTTAAGCAGGAAAATGATTACAGAAGAGAGTTCGGTATCGCAATACGTTTACTCGCGTATTATGGAAAGGGGTAATGCCTAACTGTTTTCAGTTTTAGCAGTTGGAGAGGTTTAGTTGATTTGGTCATTAATTTAAAGTGCCTATGGCACTTCTCGCCCTGAGCCTGAGATCAAGTTAAATTTAACCTGAAATCAATAGCGAACCTCTCTCTTTTAAAGCGCGTAAGTATTGAGTTTCGTTATATAGCTTCCCATCTTGCCAGCACTTGTACACAATTCTAATCCACTTGAACGCAAGTGCTTGTATAACTGCTTGGTGAGAGCTACCTGTCTCTCTTTGTTGTAGATAATATAAATTGATCCAGTATGATTTTAGCCGTGAATGGCTTGCCCATTCAATAAATGTTTGTCATAAAAATGTTGAACACTGCCAACGCCATTGAACCCAATATTTTTGACCACTTCGTTCTGTTACAGGTGTTATTCCTGCATATTGTTGAACTTCTTTAGCTGATTTAAACCTATCTCTTTGCTCCCCAAATGCCGCAAGTAACCGTGAGGAAAAGGCCGCTCCTGCACCAGGTAAACTATTAAATATAGGAACATCAGGTAGTTTCTCCATCAATTCTGATATCGACTTGTTGTACTCTTGAATGCACTTCATTGAATTCACTATGCGTTCGACATAGAAGATTACTAGCATGGTATGGCTATCAATCACTGCTTTGTCATCCGTGACTGGTTCGGTCTTTTTAATCATGTTTCTATTTGATGGGAAAGGTTTTAATGTGCAATATTTTATATTGAAGTACTTAACTTTTATTATTTATATTGCTAAATATTTTATTGTTATCAAGTTGTTAGCGTTTATCTTATCGTTTGAATGACAATGTGTACAATAAACTGTATTGACATTTATATAAATGAAGATATACTTTTTGTAGTTGATGTG
>Ga0105356_10000477_pt1 | contig 37764 bp, 27 predicted proteins | sample GOMGulsemesocosm_3_FD_83502 | JGI IMG/M metagenome (GOLD analysis project Ga0105356, IMG submission 83502) | Methane-oxidizing microbial communities from mesocosms in the Gulf of Mexico - GOM9D Gulf of Mexico | ecosystem: Environmental > Aquatic > Marine > Cold seeps | place: Gulf of Mexico...
CTATGACTATCCCACGGAAGAGAAGATCGACGCGCGTATCCGCAAAGTACTAGAGATGATCAAGGCTGAGCCCTCTGCCAGCTACTCTATGGAAGTATTAGCTGAGGTAGTGAGTTTATCACCTACCCGCTTCATCCATCTATTCAAGGAGCAAACCGGCGTACCCATCCGCCGCTTCCGCCAATGGGTGCGTATGAAAACGGTAATCACCTATGTTGCCCACGGCAAGTCGTTGACCGAGGCAGCACTGGATGCAGGCTTCACAGACTCCGCCCACTTCAGCCGCGCATTCAGAAATATGTTTGGTATTACCCCCTCTTCCGTATTCAATAGAAGCCAAACTACACGCTTCTTTGTTCACGAAGAGTAGATAAAATAACTCAGGCATAAAAAAAGCCCGCACGATGCGGGCTTTTTTTATGGCGTATATTTAAACCTAAGCGTTACGTCTAAACAAGACAATCAAGGCCAATATAATAGCGGCAACAAAACAAACCATCGTCCAGCCAGGAATACTTAAACCCATAAATACCCACTGAGTTTTGGCGCAGTCACCGGACCCCTGTAACACCTCCGTAATCATCTCCATGAAAGGATAGGCGTCCAGCATATACTCTAAATCAGGACCGCAAGCGGGCACCTTATCTGCTGGCAAGCTTTGTAACCAAAGCTGTCGACCTGCCGTCAAAGCGCCTGTCCCAGAAAATACGATCACCAATAAAGCATAGGCCTTGGCAACCCAACTATTGAGGTAGTCACGCACAGAGCCATGTAACGCCGCAACAGCAGCAGTAACAGCCGCAGCGATCACAAAAAAGCGTTGGAACATGCATAAATTACAGGGCTCTAAGCCCATCTGGTATTGCATGAAGAGTGCCACGGCAATCAGAATTCCGCCGACGATGGCGATAAGGGTAAAGATGCCACGATTGGATTTAGCAAACATGCTGTCTACGCTCTAGAAAAAAGTATATTTAAGACCCAAGGATAACAAAATCAGTGCCATCACGGGACGAATCAAGTTATCAGGCAGGCGATTGGCCAATTTAGTTCCCAACCAAATTGCCGGCAAGGAGCCCGCCATCAAACCCGACAGTAGACGCAAGTCCACATTGCCGATTTGTAGATTAGCCAAATCAATACTACCCATATGCAACATATGGCCGAGGCCAGCAATTAAGGTTAGCGGCACGGCATGTGCCAGATCAGTTCCAATAATACGGATCATCGGCATACGTGGATAGAGCACCATCAGCACAGCGGCACCAAAGGCGCCAGCTCCCACCGAAGACATGGTTACTAAAACACCAAGGCTAATACCCATCATGACGGTCAGCGGCCCTGCATGACGGCGTTCAAAGCCGCCCACCTCAGACTCTTCGGTAGACATATGCTTGCGCTCTTTGATCAAAAAATTCCTGAACAATAAAACAATAGAAGTCAGTATCAACATCACACCCAGGGTGAGTGTGAGGTAGCTGTTGTAATCTATTCCCATATCTTTCACATAGCGCAGCACCACGATCGTCAATATTGACGCCGGCACACTACCCATAGATAAACGACGTACAACTTTCCACTCCACCGTGCCTTGATGCCTGTGCACTAATACGCCATTGGCCTTGGTCATCGCTGCATACAGTAGATCAGTACCCACCGCGACGGCCATCTTGATACCGAACAGGGACACCAAGATCGGCGTCATAAATGATCCACCGCCTACACCGGTTAAGCCTATGACAAAGCCGACGACGCCTCCCGCGAGGGCGTATAACAGCCATGTTGTGATAAATGCGTCAGTCAAAGCTAGCCTATTCTATTAGAAATTCAGATCGCGCACTCTAACCTAGGCCCCGCCCAGCCCCAAGCACAAAAAAGCTATATAGATATACGCCAGTATATTGGCCCCGACTATGCCCAGGGTCACCCACAGCTCAAAGCTCGCTTTGCGCCCCTGCCCGAGTAGCGGCGCAAAAATATAGTGTTCGACAAAGCCTTTTTCATAGGTTGGCATAGCCGCCCAGCGGCGCAGCTGGTTCTCCCAAATTGTTAAGGGGCAATCCCAATGCATCAGCTCTACGGCTATCGCCCAAATCAGCGCGGGCAAGTGTAAATAAGCGACCTTAATCTCCCACAAGGCGAATACACCACCGAAGACGGTCAATAATAAAAAAACCATATGCAGGCCAATCAAGCAATAAACGGTTAGTTTTTTCATTACAAACCCTGTTTTAAACACATTAGCCCGACAATCTGCCAAAAAAATCAACAAATAGCCAGTTGTGCATTGAATCCCAGCACCACAGCCTATCTACTTAGACCTGTGAGACTTACTTGGAAAATACATACAACAATATGATCGACCGTTATTCAGACTTGGTTATCGCCTGGCGCAAGACCGTAATCATTTTATGCCTAGCCGCTGTTTTTTTAATCGCCCAGGGCGCTAAAGAAATCAATATGGCGTCTAATTTCCGCGCCTACTTCTCACCCGACAACCCACAACTGCTGGCCTTTGAAGAAGTTGAAGACGAGTTTAACAAGCAGGACAATGTTTTTATCTATATTGAGCCTAACAGCGGCACTATTTTTGAGAAAGACACCTTAAGCCTCATTTGGGAATTAACCGAAGAAGGCTGGGAGCTGCCCTATGCTCAACGCTCTTCCTCTATCGCCAACCATCAGCATACTGAAGCGGTTGAAGACGACCTGCAAGTTGATTATCTGATAGAGGATCTCAGTGTTCTAGAAGACCCTGCCTATATTCAGCAGCTTAAAACTATTGTGCTTAATGAACCTACCTTGCAAAACAATGCTACCAACAAAGACGGCAGCGTGGCAGGGGTCATTGTTAAACTAAACTTACCTGCTGATGACCCCCAGGCGTCCGCTGAGCTAGCCGTTATTACAAAAAAGCTCGTCGCTGACTATCAAGCCAAATACCCCAACATCCCTATCATGCTTGGCGGCACAGCGACCACCAACGCAGCGATTACCAATGTATTTAAAGAAGATGTAGGCACCTTGGTTATAGCCACCTACGGCATGTTCATGGTCATGTTATTTCTGATGCTACGTACCATCAGCGGTATGCTGGTCACTATTCTCATCATCATGATGTCGACCATTTCTACATTTGGTGTTTTCAATGGTTTAGGCTTCATCATTACCCCTACTCAGTCCTTTGTTCCTACTGCCATCACGACTATCGCCATTGCCGATGTGGTACACATTTTGGTCAGCTATTATCATGAGCTAGGCACAGGACGGGAAAAAATCGCCGCTATTAAAGAGGCTATCCGCATCAATGCTCAGCCTGTCTTTATCACCAGTCTTAGTACTGCGATTGGTGTTTTATGCCTAAATACTAGCGATTCGCCACCCTATCAGCTACTGGGTAATATGATCGCCTTTGGTGTGATGATGGCCTTCCTACTAACCATGCTATTTCTGCCTGCGGTACTCGCCGTTCTACCTGCCCCCAAGGGCAAGGTACAAAAAGGAGAGTCAGGCAAAGACAGCATCATGATGCACTTCGCCGAGTGGGTCATCAAGCATTACAAGTTCTTGCTAATAACTGTTGGCACCATGGCTCTGTCCATGTTTGGCTTTATCTTTAACAACCAAGTCACCGAGCGTTGGAACGAATATTTTGACGAGAGCTACGAGCTGCGCCAAGTGCTAGAGCGCGCTGACAAGACCATGAACGGCGTACATCGTTTCCAGTACACTATCCGCAGCAAAGATGGCGACAACGGTATCTACAGCCCCGCCTATATGCAGCAGCTGGAAGAATTTGCCAACTGGTATCGTACACAGGACAAGATCGGCCACGTTGAAGTACTTACTGACACGATCAAACGCCTGAACAAGAATTTACACGGCGACGACGACGCATACTTTAAAATCCCAGACTCCCAAGAAGCCGCTGCCCAGTATTTCTTGCTCTACGAGTTCTCTCTACCTCAAGGCCTAGGCTTAGAGGACATTCAGAACGTTGATCGATCTGCCACTCGCATGAGCGTTGTGATTCATAAAACTAACTCTGAGGAGATGATTGAAATAGATCGCCGCGCCCAGGAGTGGGTTAAGGCCAACGCTCCAGCCCTAGACGTGAGCGAGGGTACGGGGTTAGACCTGATATTCTCCCACATGGCTGGCCGCAATATCCGCTCTCTATTATATGGTTCGGCGGCGGCTTTGATCATGATATCCATCGTCCTCATCTTCGCCCTGCGCTCCATCCGCATGGGCTTGATCAGTTTAATTCCCAACATCGTACCTATCGTTGTGGCTTACGGTGTATGGGGCTTAATGAAAGCGGAAATCAGCCTTTCCGTTGCCGTCGTGATTTCCATCAGTCTAGGCATAGTTGTCGACGATACTGTGCACTTCCTGAGTAAATACCTGCGCGCGCGGAATGAAAAAAATCTAGGTGTACGTGACGGTATACGCTACGCCTTTAGCACCGTAGGTGTGGCCCTGGTGGTGACCTCAGTGGTCCTCGTCTCCGGCTTCTTGCTGATGCTATTTGCTCACTTCAACCCAAGTAAAGACATGGGTACCTTATTAGGGCTAACCATTGGCTTTGCCATCCTTATCGACTTCCTGTTACTGCCGCCGCTATTGATGGTATTAGACAAGAAGAAATATCAGGGCGAAGAGAAGGCAGATCACAGCTAAGCCTAAGCCCAACTAAAAAAGGCCGTTAATGAGAACTCATTAACGGCCTTTTTTATTGATATAAACTAATACAATTCGTTTAAAGAATATCCTGCAAGGCATTTAGAAACTGTTCATTCTGCTCGGGTGTTCCCACGGTCACCCGCAAACAGTCGGCCAACACGCCGCCCGCCGGATTCAAGTTCTTAATTAATATACCTGCCTTTTTTAAGTCTGCAAATATGCCATCGGCTCGACCTGCAGGAGCTTTAAACAAAATAAAGTTAGCGCGGCTAGGAAAGACATGCAAACCCTGAATCGACTCTAGGGACTGCTGCATCTTATGCCGCTCTAAACGAATTTCTGCAGCTTGCTGATCAAATATATCGGTGTATTTAAGAGCAAATACAGCACTCGCCTGGGTCAGCACATTGATATTGTAGGGCAGGCGGATTTTATTCAGCTGTTCTATCCACTCTGGGGCACCCGCTAAAAAGCCAAGTCGCAAACCCGCCAAGCCCAGTTTCGATACAGTGCGCATCACCAGTACATTGGTATGGTGACCGAGTCGGCTCATAAAGGTGTCTTCAGCAAAGGGCTGGTAGGCTTCGTCAATCACCACTAGACCCTCGGCCTCTTCGATGATGGCATCGATAACCATGGGATCAAAGGCATTGCCCGTAGGGTTGTTCGGGTAAGCAATGAAAATCAATTCAGGCTGATAGTTGCGAATAGCTAATAAGGCTTGCTCCAAGTCTAAACTAAAATCCTCTGGGTTCAGGGGCACACCCACGTACTCCATACCTACCAGCTCGGCGATCAACTTGTACATAACAAAGCCGGGGTCAAAGGCCATCAGGCGCGAGTTTGGTTTAGCCAGAGCCATCGCCAGAATCTGGATGATTTCGTCCGAGCCATTACCGAGTAGTAGCTCCTGCCCCTGGGGAACTTTCATGCCCTGAGCTAATTGTACACAGAGGTCTTTAGCCCCGGGATCTGGATAGCGGTTCAACTCAACTGTGCGCAATAACTCTAGCCACTTGTCCTGCATCGTCTGGGGCCACTGATAAGGGTTTTCCATCGCATCCAGCTTCAGCAGCCCGCTGGAGTCGGGCACATGATAGGCGTGCAGCGCTTGGATTTCTGGGCGTACAAGGCGATCTATTAATTGGGAAACGTCGGTGTGGCTCATACAAAGTGCTCAGGGGGATTGAATAGCGGAAATATACCACAGCTCGGCAAAGGCTCCATGTTAAAATCCCCCATGCTTAAAAATCTGACTATTGAAAAACTCTCCCACGACGGCCGCGGTATCGCGCGCCTAGATGGAAAAACCCTATTTGTTGCGGGCGCCCTACCCACGGAAACCGTCGGCGCCAAGCTAGTGAAAAGCCACAAGCGTTTTGACGAATATCAGACCATTGCAGTTAACAGCCCTGCCGCCCAACGCAGCGTACCTGCCTGCTCACACTACGGCAGTTGTGGCGGTTGCCAGTTGCAGCACCTATCGGCCCAAGGACAGCTTGAGCACAAGCAAGTTGCCGCACTTGAGCTAATTCAGCGCAGTTCGGGTTTGGTTCCCGCACAAGTTCTGCCGGCTATTCAGGGCGAAAGCCTAGGCTATCGCAGTCGTGCTCGCCTATCAGCCTGGTATCAAAATAATGAATACCGCATCGGCTTTCGCGAGGCCGCAAGTAAAAATATTATCAATATTGATCACTGTCCTACTCTGCACACCCAATTAGACAAGCTGCTACCCGCCCTGCCCGATCTATGTACACAACTAAAGCTAGGCACGGACTTGGGGCATATCGATTTACAGCTGCATGAGACGAATACAGACGAGCTGCAGCCAGCCCTTTCACTTCGTGTCATGTCTGCCTTCACTGACGAGCAACACGCTGTCCTGCAGACCTTTGCAGAACAACATGGCTGTTTGGTTAACGTGCAAGAAAACAAGAAGGGGGTAACTCCCGCAGCGCATCCGCAGTCAATGCAATATAAGTTGCCTGAGCAGAAGCTTGCCATTAACTTTAACTGGGGGGACTTCACCCAGGCCAATCGCCTGCTAAACCGCCAAATGGTCAGCCGCGCAGTTGAGTTGTTACAGCTCAAAGACAACGACAAGGTACTCGATGGCTTTTGCGGACTGGGCAACTTCAGCCTCGCCATTGCCCAGCAAGCGGAGTCAGTGATCGGCATAGAAGGCAGTCTAGACATGACTCAGCACGCTGACAACAATGCGACACTGAATAATATCAACAACGTCAGCTTCTGGCAGCGCAACTTAATGGATGCGGACAGCCTGAAAACCCTGTCTAAAAAGAAATTCAACAAAGCTTTGATCGACCCCCCCAGAGATGGCGCTAAAGAACTGTGTGCCATGCTGTGCAAGCACAAGGTTGAGCGCTTGGTCTATGTGTCCTGTGATCCGGCCAACTTAGCACGAGATGCGAAGATATTAATGGAGGGAAAGTACCAACTAGAGAGCCTGTATGTGAACGATATGTTTCCACAAAGTAGTCACTCTGAAATTACCGCTTGTTTTACTTATGCATCGAAGAAAAAACAGGCTTAACCCTCTACTTTTAGCTGATGTTTAGCTGGCTAGTGCTTTCAATACTGTAGCAGGCTCTTTGGATACTACATTCAGCAAAACCAGTGCTGGACCTTGTGGTGTTCTGTCTCCGCGCTCCCAGTGGCGTAGAGTGCTAATGCTGATACCAAAGGAAGAGGCGAACTCACTTTGAGTCATGCCTATCTTTTTGCGGATGTTCTTTACATCAACGCTAGAGTACTCGTGAACGACAGCTTTTTTACACTGCCCTTTAGAGAACTCGACTGCTTCTTCTAAGCCTTGTTTAATACTGTTATACATGTCGCTCATATCATTCACCGTAGTTTGCTTGTAATAGCTTAGTTAGGGAAGCTAAGTCATTACGTTCTGCTTTGCTGAGATTGTCCTTTTCATTCTTACCAAATGCGGTCAGTAGGAATAAAGGGATGGTTTCGTTGTGGTAGTAATAGATGACTCTGATGCCACCACTCTTGCCCTTGTTACCCGTAGCCCAGCGAAGCTTTCGGATGCCGCCAGTGCCTTGAATTAGTGCTCCAGATTTAGGGTGTGCTGCCAAATAGTTGATGAGAAAGCTTTTCTCCTCATTTGATAGGCTGTCACTTACTTTCTTGGAGAAGTGAGGTAATTCAACGACTGCTTGCATAGATTTTATGGTAATCCATTGGATTACTTTTTGTCAATATGAAATTACTGAAAACTAGGGGCTTGCCAGTGTGTTGCCATTCGGATCATACGTCCACGCTTCTATTCGCCCATCCGCATAAGTCGCTTGGAAAACGTGGTCTGTCCCCTATTATTTGGTGTTACTTATGGCAAAAACTACAGGCAAAAACCTAGAAGATACTAATAACTTAGTGGCTTTTGGACTGAATATCGTAGAGCAACGGAAGAACCACAGCCCACCTCTTAGCCAAGAAGACCTTGCGGGGCTATGTGATCTAGATAGGACTTACATCTCTGGCATTGAGAACGGGAAGCGTAATGTGGGTCTGGCTAATATTTTCAGGCTTGCTAAAGCTTTTAACATTGATGCCAAGCAGCTATTTGACTACTAACTTGTGATGAAACAGACTTGGGAAATATGGCTTCGTGGTGGACGAAAAGGCTACACACTCCAAAAGCTAGAGCGACTCTTCGACAAGAAGGCTTTCGACACTACAGAGTCTTCGCAAATGTGGGATGGTGAAACGATCAATGTCCTTAAGTTCTCTCTTCCTGTGATAGCTACCCAAGCAAGTGAGGCTCTACACGAGTGCTTGTCGCTTGGCGAAAAAATCAATCCTCGCTGGAACATTAGTGGTGTGCTGGCTGGAGAGGTTACTGCTAGTGGTGATGCTGAGAGCTTCGAGATGAAGGATATTATTAGTGCTACTTGGAAATTAGAACAGTAAACCTTAACCTCCTCTCAGCTCATCACCTCTAAACACAATATCATCAGTATTTTTCAGTCCGTTCGCTTCTCTAACCTCTAGAGAAAAACGAATATAGCTAAGCCTCATAGAGCATTCATGACAACACTTGTCTTTTCCGACTACAGGCTTCTCAATAGACTTCAGAAATTGGATGTCATCAAAGCCAAATTGCTTTTTTTCACCGAAGCCAAAAAATTTTGGACTCTGGTTACTAAACTCTAGCTGGCACAAAGTGCAAAGTATGCATTCATATTTCTCAAATACACGATACATCGAGTAGTGAAGAGAGTCATGTACATAACTCTCTTCAATATCTTGCTTTAATATATCGACCTTGCCCTTTAAATGACCACAACACATACATGGGGTAGTTTCGACAACCTCCAAATTTTCGTAGCATATAGGGCAATGTGTACAGGTCATGTAAAAGCCCAGCGCACTAGATATGCAATTAAGCCAACCAGAGAAACTAGCCCTAAGCCAAACACCCCAACTATTGACCAGAAAACGAACGCCCAGCCAAAGCAGCCATTATCCCCATCTTCATCAGTACCACCTGCATAAGACACCCCCTCAGATTGATCTTGGTCTAAAAGCTTCATGGCAACCAAATCAGAGCACATAGGCTCTGGGTAGTCAGATTTTTTAGGGAACTTAGCATGCTTGGGAAAGTGACTAGATAGGCTTCCAATTTTCTGAGCTTTCCAGCGTTTGACAAAAAGGTCTATTTTCCTCTGTGCCTCTGGTGACCTATCAGTTGACAAGAAGTAGTAGCAACCAGCATTCAGGTCGTCATGCATCAAGGATAGAACATCCGCATACTGCTTATATAAGGACTGGTCAAACTCCGAAGTAGATATTTCGTGCTTTAGTAATTCTTTGGCACGCCATATTCGACCATTTGAAATTTCGTTCTCAACTTCTATGTCTATTTTAGTTTTATCCATACTGAATCCTACCCTATTCCCAACACCCTTCAAACTCTCTTCCCAGATAGCAAAACGACCACCAGATTGGCAGTCGAGTTAGAGGTGGTTTAGAGCTGATTTGGGAATAGGCTCTGGGTAAGGTAAAAATAATTTTATAGAGCGTAGACCATCCCAACTACTTATTTAATAGATTGTCTCTAGACTCTTTCCATCCAGTGCTAAACATAGCCCCACCGATTATTGAGTAAAATACAGCCAAACACTGCCCTCCAAAAACAAAATATGGGTTATTCAGAGCTTCTCCGTCATTGATGAGACCTAAGCTTGCCAGTGCTGTAAACAGTACAAAACCAGCTGAAAAAAACATTAGCTTATTCGCTCCAAACTTCCTAAATTCAAATGCAGCAAATAAACCACATAATGAGTAAACGACAATAACTGTAAGTGCCATATCCATTTTCATTCCTTCTTTTAATTAATGAGAATGGATTATTTCACATGATGTGTAGATTGTTATTATCTAGAGAGCTGTAAAATACAGCTAAATAAATAATGACCTTACATACTCCCACCCTATTCGACCTAAACCCATCTAAGCCTGAACTTATTGTTCAACTACTACCTTTATAACCCGCAAATTTGCGTATCCAGATAGTCATTGTGCTTGACTAAATTGGTACAGATTATTGGGCTAATAGTGGGATGTAGGTGGTTACTTAAACACTGATATGTACCTGTACCCCATTAACTCACTAGAAACAGTTTATAGCGTATTCTTTACCAGACTTATCCTTCATCACAAGCTCTGAGTCTGAAGCCCACTCAACTGAGCCAAAAGCGCCATAAAACTCATGCGTATATGGTGGGGATATTTCCCTTATCAATATCATTTCAGGGTCATTCTTACCTGATACAACCTCAGCATATATTTCAGCAACATCAACTAAGTACTTATAAAACACCTTTGCTTTAACTGTCTTAGAAGGATTTTGAAGAAATCTTTTTTTCCAATACCCTTGATTTATAAAATCATCTTCTTCCACCTTTCGATAAATATCATCTAAAAAAGCAGGGGCAACGCCTTCTTTTTCACAGGCTTCCTTCAACCTCCGAATAAACTCAGAGAACACATACCTTTTTCTATCAACACCTGATAACCCTCTATATTTTTCGAAATCAAAAGTACATCTATATAAAACTATACCGAGTGTATTTTCATACAATGGAACTGGCTGCTCTGGATTAGAATAAAAATTAGAGTCTTCAGGTTCGAGCTGAATATTAATTTTCTTCACATTTGGTGCATCTTGTCTTTTAAAATATTTAAAAAAATGTGCCAATAAACACCTAAAATGTAAGCTCACATCACCATTTTCTTTATCAAAATTACTAATACGAAATTCAAAATCTACAAGTTTCATAAAACTGCCTATTAAATTGTTGGTTGGGGTAGTATATTTCCCCTAGGACCAGAACCATTATTCTCCCTAGCATAGTCATTTACTAATCGTAGCTCAATTGCTAGTGCTGCCATACGTCCTGGGACATTTCTATATAAAATTATCCCATTATATCTATCAGAAATTGGACGATTTAGTTTTCTCAGCTGCCCTTCTAATCTTCCCGACTTCCCATTCCTCCTAAGTCTCACACCGCTAATTCCATACTTATAAACATCATGCTCAAAAGTATCGTATATTCTATAAATATGATGCTTCTTTTTACTCTTTTTAGAATTACCGTGTCTTGACGAAATAAGGCTTGATAGTTTATCCAGGGATGCCCCAGTTGCATTAGACATAAGAGAAATAATACCTAATAACTTATCACTAGCTTCTTGACCAAGCCCTGGGTTTTGTACACTGATCATTTGATAAGTTGCTGCTGTAGCCAACAAAGTTAAGGTTACGGCTCCTTTAACACCAGTCATCATACCAGACAGTGTCCCAGAGCGTCCTGATGGGTCAACATATCGAGCAGGGTCGCTATTCGCATATAGATACTTGTTCAAAGTCACAGGATCCATCGACTTACCCATCCATGTATCCATTTGCGTAAATCTAGCTATTCCTGCATCTAAGTACCTAGCCCTCAAGTAGTCTAATTCAAGATCACTATCTCGCTGTTCTCCAGCGTATAGGTAATTATTTTCTGTACTACCAGACTGATTCAGGATCTCACCAAAGGCTTCGTAGTTATATGTATCACTAATGATCGCATCAACGTCTGACAAGCCTCGTGTAGTGCCATGTCCATCATATAGATAAGTACTTACAACATCACTGCGATCCTGTGCTATCAAGTCATCAGCATAGGTGTAGGTCACTGTAGCAACGTCATTTACAGACTCTTGTACAACCTGAGAGTAGTCCTGATTATGATCAACCAAATACTCTGTAGCAACCCCATCAACAGTATTCGTAGTCCGTATGCCTTCAATGTCATAAGAGTAAGACATCAGCTTAGTAGTACCAGCAATCACTTTCTGAGCCGTCACCAACCTATTTTGAGCGTTGTAGGTGTATGTCGTTACATCAGCATCAAGGGTCTCAGTGAGCGTAGAGCCGTTAGCATCATATGTATAAACCGTTCCACCAGTCTGGCTTAGGCGATCATTTAAGTCATATGAGTAAGCTGTAGTGACGCCATTCACGACCTCCCCTATTCGGTTACCCACCTTGTCATAGGTATAAGCACTACTGTGCATACCATTAACCGAGTCAGTAATTTCCTCACTAACTAACCTATACAGATCATCATACACATAGTCAGTAACACGACCATCATTCTCTGTAATCTTCGTTCTACGACCAGTAGCATGCAGCGTATAGCCAAAGGACTTAACCACAGACCCATCAGCTGCCTTATGAGATAGATCCGTTAAACGGTTTCTAGGGTCATATTGGTATTCAGTTGACAGACCATTACTGTGTTCTACTTCACTTCTATTTCCATTCAGGTCATAGCTATAAGTAGTCACCCCACCTTTATGGTTGGTTGTAGTCTTTAAACGATTTACAGCGTCATATGTGTACGAGGTTGTAATACCTGTAGCAGCACCAGAGACTTTATGGCTGAAGCTAAGCTTATTGCCATTAAGATCATAGGTGTAAGAAAGAACGTCACCGTTAGGCTTCGTCTCTTTAGACAAACGATCACGAACATCATATTCATAAGCAGTAGTCTTAACATCACTACCTATCGTTATTGAAGCTGTTAACGTATTGCCATTGGCATCATACGACCACTGCTCTATTCGCCCATCCGCATAAATCGCTTGGGTACGGCGATTCATGTTGTTGTAAACGTAAGTTGTGGTCTGACCTTTAAAGTCGGTATGCGTGAGCATATTGCCGACTGGATCATAGGTCATCGTTTCTGACTGACCCAGTGGCAAGGTACGTTTAGTGACTCTGCCTAGAGCATCGTATTCCCAATGGGTAGTACGACCTTCGGCATCCGTCTGGGTCGACTGATTCCCTAGGGTCATCATACTAATGCAGTACAACAAAACCTAGACAACATAAGGCTTACTGAGGATCAGAATGGCTAATAGCAGCAGGAATCCTAAAAATACCCCTAAGAGCACATTTCCCACTAATCGGCTTATACCCTATATGGACTTTTAGCCTTAATCGGCTTTGCCCTAGAGGAGGTTTGGGTTGTTAAAGAACGGTGGGAGGGGATTATACAGAAAGCTTTAATGTATTAAAAACTCTCCAAACAATATCAAAATAGTCACCTGGATCATGGAAGTGCATTTGAGAAAAATATTTAAAAAGACTACTTTTTAAAGCCTCTCTATCAATATCACCATAAGATTCATCAGTAATTGGCCTATCATGATCTATTTCTAAAAATGCAACCAAACTGATTACCTCTTCACTACCATAGTGATTTTTACTCAGAGTTGTTTTTATGGAAGGTGCATCCATCAATGCTACAATCTCTTCATACTCGACTACCCCATCCTCTATTTTTTTCACAAGGTCTTGATGAAAGCAGTAAATATAAACTGCAAATATTCTTAGTAATTTAACGCCATAAATAAAATTATCACCAAATGCATTTTGCTTAGTTAATACTCCATATACACTAAGATATCTTGAGAATGTTTCCACTTCTCGAAGTGACAAGTTATTCTTTTCAATCAAATTCTTAATCAGGTTAAAGAATCTTTCTTCCTTCAATGCAGAACGTTGTGGCAGCAAACTCAACATGTGCTCTACACTAGAATTAAGGTGGTTATTATTTCTAATGTCATATAGAACGGGGAGAACAAGTGTATATTTTATAAATTTATCTAAATAATGTTTTGCATTAACACCTATTCCGTATACATGGCTAATCGAAGCTTGAAGTTGCTCCAAATTCGCTACCAAAACAAACTCTACCCCTTCAACATCGAAGATATGCTTAATAGTTTCAAGCAATGAAGTAGAATAATCAGGTCTACAACGATCTAACTCATCCACAAAGAAAATTAGTGCCTTATCTTTAGCTACCTCTGCTATTGCAGCCTTTAGCATAGTGATGTTTTCTTCTGCCTCTACATGGTCTTTGAGCACCTTTTCTACAGTATGGTTAACTAACTTATCAGCTACTTCTTCTGCTTCTCCTTTAAAACCGTCAGCTATTTCAGCAGCATCCTGTTTAAACAACCAGCTTACGGCTGCTTTACCCACTACTTTTGTACCGAACCTCAATGCTGGCAATGCCTTTTTAATCCACTCTTCTTGTTTAGACTCAGGGAGCAGCTTTACCACTTCAGCTATTAGCATGAGCAATGGCTCATCAGTATGGTCTGATTTAAATGCATTGATATATATAGGTTGGTACTCTTTTTCACCTTCCTTTATAAGGTTTATCGTTTTTATGCAGAACTCTGTTTTTCCAGCACCCCAACGACCATCAATGACTAAAGGTGACACATCGACATCAGAAGTTAATAGCTGAATAATCCTCTCAGCCACTGGCTTTCTCTGGTAGTCATCTCTGCCTCCTTCCCCATCAAATGTAGTGAATTCCTGAATATTAGTGTCTGACATATTGATTCCTTATGTTTTTATTGTTTCCAACTATTAAAAATATGGCTTAGTTAAGCTACCACTTAAAATCAAACCACTCTGACCTATCAACTAGCTCATGTGGACTACACCCGTGGCTTTTTGCATTAAGCTCTAGCTCTTTTGCAAAAGACTTATATTCATTTGAATACGGGTTAAGTGAGTCGAGTAATTTAGGCAGTTTCTTTATCCTAGCCTTACCTTGTGGCCCGTCAACATATTGTCTTGCTACATTATCAATATACATTAGGTAATACTTATCGCTAATAGGGAAAGGCTGGTTAAGCCACTCTATACAAGCTCTACCCGCCTCTGGGTTACAGTCCATCAACGCCTTTTCTATCTGGCTTTCAAGCAAGTACAACTGGCTCTGCTGTAGCTTAGTGGTATTGCCATACCCTGCCATCTCTCGAAGTAAGCGAGCATGTACAATCAGGTAAGGCCAGACTATTTGTCCACCAAGGTAGGTAACTTGATCCATCTCATCAAAGCCAAATGTCTTTTCCTCGTACATACGCTCATAAGATTTGCGAACTACATAAGCTAAGCCCATAACAGTTGTACCGACTTCTTCTCTGTAAGGTGACATCTCCACAATTTCATGGATAACCGTATGCAAAGTGCGTAGGTCATAGTAATCACCCCAAATTGTTACGCCTGCTGCGTATTTGGTAGGCTCAAGGGTCAGCATATTCAAGTCCTTATTAGGTATTAGTAATGATTAACTAGTATTCACATTCAACGGGAGGGAGAAACTCTATTTTCTCACCGACGACAGCAATACTAACCTTATTACCATCTAATTTTTTAATAAAATGAGCTGGATCAATGTTTTTACAGTTATGCTTCTCAGAGTAGTCAGCCCAGACTATTACTTCACCAAAATAGGTGTATGCCAACTCCTTATTACCCTCAATCTTGCCCATTGTCGTACAACAAATTAACAACAAACAGAGTACAGGTAACGCTCTAGGCAACAAAAACATCATCGCCCGATCATTTACTGTATAAACATCCTTATGTTCTTCGGCATTACCATAGAAAAATGCTTTTGCAACGTAGGACAATCCAAATAAAGAGATCGAAGAGTATATCAGTGTATAAGCCCCAAAAAGCAATATTGTTAATAATGCAAATATAGAAACTGACGTATACATAAAAGCTATATACAAAATGCTTTCTTTGAACTCTTTAGGGTCAACCCCTACAATTTCGTTGATTGCTATATCAGTCATACTCATTGACAAACAGAACAAAAATGATAGGAGAGTAGAGATAATTGCTACCTGTCTTTTCGTTGTTATATACCTGCTTACCCAACGATAACTATGACTTATAGCATCAGGTAAAAAAGGAATAGACATAGTTATTATTGCTGTGTACATCGCTATATTAAAAAGACGCCCCTCAACTCCACCAGACATAAATTTAAGATATAAGCTAAGCCCTACTATAATGTGTCCTAAAATATAGAAATGCTCAACTATGACAGGCTCTTTCAGCTTTTCTTTACAGCGCCCCGATAGCTTCTCTACTTCATCAACAACTGCCATTTTAAACGCGATTAAGTGCATATCAATTTCTCTAAGTTTGTTAAGTACAAGTTAATTCTCGTTGAATTGGCAACACTTGAATACAAAAACTAGTCACTTAGGAGTGAAATAAATCAATATGGGGTTGACTCCCCCCATTCAGCGTGAACTTTCTTCAATAAACCTATGCTTACCCTGGTGTAAATGGCCGTTGTATCGGTCTTAGCGTGCCCTAGTAGCTGCTGTATCAACCTTATATCAACTCCTGCTTCCAGTAGATGAGTAGCACAGGCATGTCTAAACAGGTGACATGAACCGTCAGACTGTATGCCTGCTTTCTTCATGTATCGCTTCACCATTGAGGACATCCTCGAATGGTACATAGCTTCACCGTTCTCATAGAGGAACAAGGTCTTGTCCGTTGGGTTGACCTCGTATTTTGGTCTAACCTCCTCCATGTACTTGATAACCCACTGCAATGCTTTTTCTCCAATGGGCACTAAGCGTTGATGACCACCCTTACCATGTCGGATAGTGATAATGCCTTGGGGTATATCCAAGTCTTGAACCTGTAGTTGGATCATTTCCATGCGGCGAATAGCGGAGCTGTAGAACGTCTCCATGATAGCACGGTCTCTGATGCCTATATCCGTAGATAAGTCAGGGAGGCTAAGGATTTTGTGTATCTGGTCTTGGCTTAGTATGGCTCTAGGTAGTTGCCTTGGTAGCCTAGCCAGTTCAATACTCTCAGCAGGTGAATACTTTAGGTGATTCTCGTTTACTAGCCATCGACAGAAGACCTTTAGCGTCACCATGACTCTGTTCTGGGTCACTTGCTTGAACGGGTCTCCGTTCTTCTTGCGGTAATAGAACAGCATTCGCTGGTACGCCTGTATCACGTCACGGGTGATGTCGTTGGGTTCGACTACGCCACGTTGTTCACTCCACCCAATAAACCTCCCAATGGCTAGGTCGTGCATATCAATCGTCAGCTCGGAATAGCCTCTAATCCTTAGGCTCTCTAGGTAAAACGGGAGGTACGATGCCAGTGTGTACGACGATGCAGAATTTTTAGGGGGTATCCCCTTTTTGTCGATTTCAAGGGTGTTTTTCATAAGGCATTGATATTCATGACGTTACTCGTAAAAAGCTAACCAGACCTACCCCAGACTTGGGGCAGACTTGACCCAGACTTTTAGGTCTCTTGCCCAGACCAGTGGTGATCGTACCTGTAGAAAACTAACCCGTATGACGCTCAATAAGCTCTAATTCGTTGATATTGACCAACCCCATAGAGAACGATTCTCCCTCTTTTCCTTCACCTGTCCACAGCAGTTCATACTCGATACGCTGGCCTCTTCCGCCTGTATGCTTAAGCAAGTATTCAAGCTCCTCCAGGCGCTTACAGTGGGTCTTAAGCTGTGAGATAGACCAATGGATATACGCTCTTATATCGCCTCTCGTAAAGCGTACGTGAGCCTGAGGGACACCCTGCTTAAGGGCTAGTCTATCCACCATATCCTTGAGCATGTTCAACAAGCTTTTACTCTGCGGCGGCAAGTCCTCAAGCAAGCTATTACCCAATATCGCATGGGCAATTTGGTTAGCCACCTCAATGTCTTCTTTAGTCGTTTCTATATATTCAAGAGGCTCATCACCCTCTTTCAGCTGCGTGGTTTTCAGTGGACGCTGATACTGATGTAAGAAAGTGATGGCTTGTATGAGGTTAAGGTACTTTTGATGGTCACGGCGTGTTCTGGTCTTACAACTAAGGAATGTCAGCTGCTCCGCATAGGGGTTCACTATCCAACATTTCTTGAGGCTAAGCTGTAGGTTGTGATGACGCTGGACGATAGCTTGTTGAGATGCCTTAGCCACCCTTCCTTCCAACGTATGCTTCTTACGCTGTATCTCATGGATAGCCTGCGTAGTCTCTTGGTCATCCTCAATACTGATCACCAACGTACGATTAAGTAGCTCATCGTCTACATCAATTTGGGTAGTGGTAGCAAAGAACTGCACCGGCCCATGCACCGTTTTATCAACTGTTCTTAGCCCACCACTGTCATCCTTGTGCGTAGTAGCAATTGTTAAGCTCTTTTCAGACTGTAGTAATTTAAGGCTATAGCTACTGTTACCTGTGTTAGCACCCTCAAGCTCACTGACAGCCAATATCTTATGCTTAAGCTCTGTCTCACCCATGTAGTACAAGGACTGACTGGTCATGCTGCTGAAGTTCTTGATATCGCTATCAGGCATCAAGGATAAAACACCGTTCATAAGTGATGTTTTACCACTAGCTGATGCCGACTGAATGGTGATAGCGATAGGGTCATCGAGAAGTCTAGACGTTGCAGCGAGATAGCAGGCCAAAAGATTCTCTCGGCTACCAATGACATCCAGTGTCTTAAAGTCACCCAAGATATTCTCTAGCAAGTTAGGTTCAGACAAGTATTCCAGCGCCTGACTGTGCTGAGTATCAGTAACGAGTTCTCCCCGACGTTCAACGGCAACTACTCCCTTGTGAAACTTCTCTAGCAGCCCCTCTAGAATGAAAATAAGCTTACCTACATCCGACTTGATAACCTCTTCACTTTGTCCCAGTTCAGCCTTAACTTGGTTGATGAACATCGTGCGTGAACGAGACTGATAAAGGTTGATATCATCCATGTGAAAGCGGTCGCCAAACTTGGCTAAAACACTGACCTTTATGCGTTGATATGCCCCATTCCCATATAGCCCTCTAACGCGATATAAGCGGTCTTTAAACATCACGCTTACCTGGTGTTTTTCTTCTATCACTTCAGGCTCTACGGGTGCTACAGGGACTCTGACGACAGGTAAAACCACTTCCTCTGCAGGGTTTTCATCGACTAGTAGATGCTCTAGTTCATCAAGATCTTCCATGAGGTGAAAATCGTTATCAACGTCCTGTAAGTCTTGGAATTCATCCACCTCCAAGTCATCTAAACCCCCTTGGAAAACAGGCACTTCATCAACAGCTTTATCAGTAGATCCAACCCACGGAGATTGCTTAACCAATGCGTACAACGCTTCTTTGGGGTTCGGATAGCTGTTCAGTAAATCGACCAAAGTGTCCTTGCCGCCAAGACTGGCCTGGTAACAGTCGAAGCCTAGATTGTTTAAGGGTTCAACACCGATATCACCTAGCAGTACCAACCGTTTAACAGAGTGCTCACGTAAGGTTGAAAAGCAGTCCTGGTCTAGTACGCCATTAACCAGAGCAACCACGTTACTGAGACCTTCAGCACAGCATCTAAGGCCATCAAGAATGCTCGCACAGACAATAAGCTCTTCATGAGCTGTACCTGCTTGGACATTCCACAATTGATGACTTTTGTTAATACAAAGCTCAATAGGTGTTCCCTTTCGCAGGTTACTAAGTACCTTATGTCCATACATATTCACCAGAACGCCGCTGATGTCATATATTGGTATTGTGAATGAACCACTTAAGTGTTCATGTCCAGTAACGCGATAGATACCTAACGATTGCAGGCGTTTACGGGCTTCTGCTCCAGCTTTAACCTGCTTAGCAGGTAGCTCTAGCCCCAGTTTTCTATTTGAGAAGCCTATCCCATAGCGTTCAAGTAGCGGGGCAGCGTCAATACAGTTACGCGCTAAGAACTTATCAACCTCTTGCCCACCAGTAGCTAGATGTGACTGGTAGAACTCGTTAACTGCTAGAAGTACATCCTGGTCGGAGCCTGTAGCTAGTACTTCTTTCATACCGCCATTGCGTCCTTATAACGGTTATATATCTTGAAGATGCCACCTCTAGACAATGGAAAACCCTTATCTGCGACTTCTGAAACTATCGCATCATACGTTTTACCCTGAGACCGCATGTTGACGATGTCTTTGATAACAACCTGCTCTTTCACATCTTCAACTTCATAGCCGTTATCATCAACCTGGTAACCGAATCGACGCTTCCCGCCCAGGAACTTACCCAGTGAACGCTGTTGACGCTTTACATCAGTAATTCGTTCGGCAATACGTACACGCTCTTGTTCGGCAACCGCAGCAATGATGGTAAGGAATAAACGAGATAGCCCTTCACCCATTACATCTCCGTTGAGGTCTATTAGATGTAGGTGAACCCCCTTCTCCCTTAGCTGCTCTATCATCTCAAGTGCATTCAATGCGGAACGAAACACCCTGTCTAGTCGACAAGCAACTATGACATCGCCTTTAACAACGTTGGAAAGTAACCTGCCGCCTTCCTCACGTTGATCCAGAGGCTTAGAACCAGACACGCCCTTCTCGATATAGAACTCTTCTATGTCGCCAAGCTGATGTAACGCAGCCCATTGTTGGATGCGAACTTGCTGGGTATCCAAAGACTCTCCCTGCTCGACTTGCTGCATCGTAGACACCCGACAATAACCGTAAGTAGCCATATTTTCTCCGTTCACTTGTTCACGTGCATTGGACGTATTTCAAATATTCACGCGCTTTAGCATGGAAACAAAATACCGCCTAAAAACAATGGCTTAAGTTTACTTTATTGACAATTAATCGTACATACGACCACACAAATAATCAGCGTCATTTACCACCAATTCCTTACATTTTTTATATTAAATTTGAAGCAACCCAACCAATAGCCACGTGAAAGCTAACCACTTCAATAGCAACCAATTCAAAATCAACTATTAGGAAATTATCGTAGTACAATAGGCGTTCGAATTGCTTAATGGAGATGCACCATTTCAGAAAATTAACAACGGAGAAAAACCTATAATGGATAATTTTCAATCTAACTACGTACACAGTGACGCTTTAAAACCAGAGATCCAATCCACCACTGTAAAAGAGATGACCCCCGAAGGGTCTTTATTCGTGACGCTAACTTTTCAAGGGGAAAAGTGTTGCTCTAAAACGAATAAAACTACCGGATACCGTGTCACCAACAAAGCGGCATTACAAACACTAGTGACCTTTAAAGAAAAATTGGAGACCAGGCTATACACAAGAGACAGTGGGTTTAAAGTTGAATTTTTAACTATTCGTGAGACTGGTCACACAGATTTAAACCACTTCCACCTTGTTCTATTTCCTTTATCAAATACCGCTGACCTAAGCTCCAGCGCTAAAGCATTGTTTCGTAAAGGCCAGACAACAGGTATGGAGACGCTAATAAGACATACATGGACTGCCTTACCCAAAACAGGTAATGGTAGAGGCAGTGTTGATGTTAAGGACATAGTGGCTTCTAAAGGACTATCTGAATACGTCTCCAAAGAGATATCAAATATCGACATTGGAAACTTGTTTACACACCTAGAAACACCTCTTAGTGTTAGTAAAAAGGCATATATAAACGCCGAACTAGACAAGGTTATTAAACGTGAAAATAAAAATGTTGTGAAAATCAGGCAACACTAACGACTTTACGTATAAATACCATAGCTGGAGAGCAACTTTTGTTTCTCCAGCGCCCTTACGCTTCAGTAAAACAACCCTTATTTTATACCCTCATACATCTGGGCTGAATCTACAAAACATGTAGATTGCCTAGGTTTCCTTGTGTTCGTAGTAAAAGTTAATAAGACGTTAGTCTAATATTCGTTAAGCTTTAGTTAAGTCGTTCAGTATCGTTAGGTTAAGTTAGACATAAGTTAGATTAACGACAGTCATTGTTAAGATTGGTATTAAAGAAGAACTTCAGTGCTACAGGTTCTTACTTAAAGTAAATCGCTTAGCACAACACTTATCTTAGCTTTAACAACCTTTAGGACAACATTACTAGTTAAACTAGATCCATTAGTCCAACGGTTAAGTAACATTAGACAACGGTTCAACTAACTTCCTTCTTCGTTCAACAGCCATTCAACATCATTCAACATCATTCAACATAACGTTAAGAAGCCTTAGACAACATTCGATTAAGCGTTAACTAAGATTCCATCATCGTTAAACAGTCTTCAACGAATCTTAGATCAAACGATACAACAACTGTTGGCCACCCATTATTAGTTCAAACTAAAACACTTAGGCCATTTTCATTAACGCTTCGTCTAACGTCCATAAAGTAATTCATTCGACCTTGTTCAACCCAAGCTTAACTAGCTACTGACCTAAAGACCTTAGAAGCTAACCTCCTCTACGATCTACCGTACCTCTTCTGTACACCCTACTTAAAGTTCTCACTAGTCATTCGTCAACAACACTACCCAATACCAGTCTTAGCTTGTTCATATAGCCGACCAATACCATCACAGTCTTAATGGGTAATAACGATAAACTTCTGTTCATACAGCTTCAGGTTTTCATCAACAGTCATGACACCTCAATGAAGACTTCTCTAGTGATCGAGAAGTTCGCTAGCTTAGTTAAAACTTCCCTCTCTGTACGAACGACTAGCTAGAGGCTATTAGTATCAACTAACCATGTTCATACACTGTCAACCTCAACAACAAGCATTCGACACCTCTAGCACAGTAGCTTTAACAGTGGCGGATACTTCTTAGTCTAAGCTTCTTAATACCCACAGAACTTACACTGACCTCCCCCATTAAAAGTTGGTACTTAAGGCCACTGATAAGCTAGGTTGATAAGTTCTTATTTTATTCATCAAAATCCATCATAGTGGCGTCAGCTATACCTAAAAAACACCCAAGACTTACGCCTCATCAACAACGCCTCAAGCACACTGAGAAGCCCTGCAAGCGGATTTAAGCCGACCCTCCAGCCACGGCAACAAGAATAAAACAAAGCCTTACAGCGCCTCTAAGAAAGCCTTATCGATTGCCCGATAACGTCTGCTTCATTTGTTTCTGGGAAGCCACGAAAAACAAAGGACTTTCTGTCTTTGAATATGGGTTAAAAACATACTTAGCGTAGAGATGTTTTTGGTTCCATGACATCTGTTTTTCATAAGCGCCTGTACCATAGGAGCTATCACTCTGGCCCAACAAGCTTTCGGCATACTTGAAGAAGTTCGCAGGGTTAATCGTAGGTCTCATAGAAGCTTCTATTGCGTATAAGCCTGCGTTCTTACCGTAGTAATACTTAATCTGTGTCGCTGGGTAGCTTCCGACTTTCATAGACTCTTTACGCGTATAGGTTTTAGACTTTCCTTCGTCTTTGATCAGCTTCATATCAGCTAATGGCTTAGACCCCCAGCTCAGTCCACGGTAGGATGCTTCAATGCCTGTTCGCACGTTACTAGCTTCTTCCTGGCGTTGGTATTCGCCTTCAATCCTGTCATGAAGAGTACCGTCAGTAGCTAGTCTTTTCTGTGCGTTTTCTTCGTACCATTTCTCTTCGCCCTCAAGCTTCGCTACCAGCTTTTCTTTGAACTTGGCCACGTGTTCACCATAGGACTTATTCGCTGCACCTACGCGCCCACAGAGCGTATCATAGCCCTTCTTCTTAGATGTCTTAGCACACGCTTTCTTCTTCACTAAAAGCTGCTCCATATCAGCACAGCTACTGACAGCTTTCGTTAACATCGCATGTGTATTATCTCGAGAACCATCGCCACTAACCGGCAAACGATGTATGAACTTATCGTCCTGCTGAAGTGCTTCGTAGTTTTCCTTCCTGACTATCCGTTGTACCTGCGTCACGAAGTACTTCTCGTAATTCATATATCGCTGCATATAGTCGTCGTTGATATGACTTCGCTTAGACAGCCAATGCTTCTTATCTCGTACATCCTTAGGCAGTGATAGTCTGGCCAACGCGTCCCTATTGCCATCTGTTTTGTTAAGGTACTGCTCCAGAGCCTTACTACTGAGCTTTCTATCGAAGTCAGCCTCATACTTACTTTTATCTAGAACGTTATTCTTGGAAGCCTCTAGTGCGTTCTCGATAGATGAATTAAGTGCGTCCTTGTTACAAATGAGACCGCTTAACAAGCCAGCAGATGAGGTTCCAGTATTAAGAATGAGCATTACAGCCACTAAGACTAAGATTTTCATATTTCCCACCCGGCTATTTCAAGTATTTCTATCCCAGTATGGCCATGTATCCGTTCTTCTACATATTTCCTCATAACCGCTTCCTTATCACTGCCCCTTGCCGTATCCAATGCCCAACGGCTCAGTTCAACGGCAGCTTTAACATCAGTTCTATTCTTTTCCGTCAGGTCATCTGAGGCTAGTACCGCTGTTAAGGTCTCAGCTTGCGTCGCTTTAGTGGTCATATCCATCGTTGGTTCGCCTCCGCATGCAGCCAAGGTGATCGTTAGTAATAGTGTTAGTAGTGCTTTATTCATTTGTTTTGTCCTTTTTATCTTAACTTCTACACAAAGGTAATATATATCATACCTTTATACGAAAGGTAAGATATATCTTGTGTTAAGTAGTTGGATATATCGTAACTATTCATTCCTAAATATATATTTGGGATATACGAATGGCCGACCTAAAATCAAAAGTGATTAGACAGATTGGATTGAACATCAAAAAGCTACGTAAAGACAAAGACCTGACACAAGAAAGTCTTGCTGAAGCTGCCGATCTAAGCGAAAAGCACTTGTCAGCAGTTGAGAACGGTAGGTTAGAAAATGTGTCTATTGGATATCTTATCGATATAGCAACCGCTCTAGGCACTGACTACAAAGTACTACTAGAAAACACCTAAAGCGGAACCGGCACCCCAAGCAAGATAAACATCAAGACCAGGCACAGTAACTTCATTTTATTTGTTAGCGTCATGAAGGTATTTATCACTGAGACCCCTACTGTTCGGCTATGAAGCGAGCAGCCTGCTTAGAGCACCACCTTGGCATGGAGGGGGGTCTAAGGTTCAGCACTACCCCCATACACCAGTCCATCACTACTACAAAACTCGTCAACCTGGCTTTTAGGGAACTCGAAGTCTTCATAGTTACTTCCTGCTTTGATCTCTTTGAATTTGGACGCTGTGCACCTACCTCCATCTTTAGAAACATAAGCGAAAGCATCACTTAGCCACAAAAAATAGCCGCCTGGAGTTTCTAAAACGACCTCTGCCTTTATGGTTTTACCGTTAATCGTTTGTGTTTGGCAACCATGAAGGGTCTTATCAACCTTGGCCTTCCCTTCGAGCGTTATACATGAAGGTTTCTCGATGTACTTATTTGCAGAGTATTCACCTGACTTGTAACCAACAACCCAAGGCAAAAGTAAAAACACTAAAAAGCTAAGTATGACAAAGCTTGAGGCTGTAACAATAAGGCTGGCCAATGTACCTAATAAGGCACCAACGGTAGTACTTAACAATGCAGATAGAGAATTTGAATCAATTACTCGGCTTATACGTGATTTGATACGTTGGTTATATTCACTTCCATTATCCTTGAATTGAATAGACATCTTAACTAGGAAAGGGAAAAAAGCACCTAATACTGTGAATAACACTATAAGAAAGGATGAGGACTTAAAAATTTCCCATACATCAATTTTGTTTAATGAACTGAAAATATTCAACACACAAAGAACTGCGGAATAATAAATTTCGTATGTATCGTAGTTCCCGCTGAGGTTCCCTAGCTCCATAGAGTCTATTAGACCCTTTTGATAGCCTATTCCCAGTGCCAGCCCTAGAAAGGCAAAATACGGCGCAATTCTAGTTAACCCGTAGAACAACCAGTCCTTTTTAGCAGTTTTAAGCATATCTTTAATGGGGTCGACAGAGTCATCTTCTCCACCAATTACTATTTCAATTCCCTTAAGGTCTTCGTACTTATCCTTAGTCATTCATACTCCTAAATTACTGTTTATTGAGGCCAGTATTCTACACCAGCACCTGACAAAACTTGTGCTACTAAAGTCGGCAAAAAGATAAGCCTATCGAACAAGCTACTGGCTAGAGCCTTCCTCAACCAGGTCCCCGTCAAGGTTGTAATCACCACCTACATTAGTGTCTGTTGTTAACAATAGACACATAGCCACAACCACACATAATCTCTTCATGTTTTTCTTCATTTTCTGCTCCTTAGGCATCATTTGAAGAGAAAGTTACAGACAGTTTTGAAAAGACAATTATATTATATTAACTATTTTCACGAACAGTGGAACCAAAGGGACTGACTCACAAGTTAAGCCCCACAAACAAAAAAGCCACCAATATCGGCAGCCTTTTATTAGAATGGGTTCAGAGGTTTTTTTGGGGTGGATTCTTGATTATTCAGCTACAGTTGTAAAAGTAACCTCACCTATATCAACATGTTCATCTAAGCTTTTAGGTATGCTAGATATAGTATGTATTTTCTCATTACTGTAACCATCGCATTTCAACTTTATTTCTATATCCTCCAAGCCCGATGGATAAAACACAACCGTCTCATCAAACAAGCCGGAAACTTTCCGTTCTGTCACTTCAGAATCCCCAAACATCACTTTCATTAAGCAATTATCTATTGGCTCATTTTGTTGATTCAACAATGAACCCTTGACCAGAAAAGCGGCATCACCAGCAGGAACACAGGCTGCCAACAACAAGACACCTATAAAAAAAACATATCGCATATTTTACAACCTCTAACCACTCAAAGTTTATTGTGGTCCATTATAGTTAACATTAACCTTACATATATTTATCGGGTTTTTATGACAAGACAATAGCCCGTCGAATGTTGATTGATAGTTTGTAGCAAAATCTTGAGCTTCTTTCTCCCATTTTCCTGGGTTTGCTAAATACGAAACATTCCCCATTCGTCCATTATTCCACTGCCATAGCACATGGAAATATTCATGAAGCATTAAGTGGGGATTGTTAAAGAACGATACAGCGGACAATTTTTTATTCAGGAATATCCTGTTCTTTTGTGTTGTCGCACTAACCCAGTATCTATTAAAAGTTCGTGTTTGTGTAATTAGGCTTAATGTACCAGCCCACCTTGAGCGTTCAATAACTTTCACGCTATCAACACTCTCATTAAACAAAGACTCAAGAGCACGCTTAACATAAATTGGTGGCGCAACATGCTTTCCCTTAACTTTTGTTGGTTCAGTAAACGGGTTTGTATTATCACCAGCACCAAGTGGGTTTGCTGTAGCTGATGTTGCATTAATTGCCATAATCCCAATAGCCGCCATCGCTTGCCCTAAGCTAAAGTTTCCAGTCGGATCGGTCCAATTGGCAGCATCAGAATTCGCATATAAATACTTATTGAGCGTAATCGGGCTCATATCTTCTCCCATATAGGTATCAAAACTCAAAAACCTCCCAACACCTACATCCAGATACCTTGCACGAAGGTAGTCCAAACCAAGGTCACTATCCCTCTGCTCACCAGCATACAAATAGCTATTCTCAGTCGTTCCAGAGCCACTTATCTGCTCTCCAAACGCTTCGTAGTTATATTCATCACTAATGACAGCATCCACCGTAGACAACGCTCGCGTACTCCCAAGACCATCATAATGGAACGTATGCAGCACACCGTTTCTGTCTTGGGATATAAGGTCATCGCCAAATGTATAGACGATAGTGTTAGTGCCATCAGATTCAGAAACGACCTGCGCATAAGCTTGGTTATGGTCAACCAGATAGCTAGTCGTAACGTTATCGACTGTATTTGTGACCCTGATGCCCGCGATGTCGTACGAATAAGCCATGTTCTTCGTAGTACCACCAACAACCTTCTGTGCAGTCACCAACTGGTTCTTGGCATTGTAGCTGTAAGTCGTTACATCAGCATCAATGGTCTCTGTCAGAGTCGATCCGTTAGCATCATATGTATAAACCGTTCCACCAGTCTGACTTAGGCGATCATTGTCATCATAGGTATAGGCTGTTGTTACACCATTGATGATAGATTGAATTCGGTTACCCACTTTGTCATAAGCATAAGCACTACTATGAGCACCATTAACAGAGTCAGTAATACTCTCACTAATAAGGCGATACAAGTCATCATATACATAGTCAGTCACCCGACCATCATTCTCAGTGATCTTAGTTCTACGACCTGTAGGATGTAGCGTATAGCCAAAGGACTTAACAACACTTCCATCAGCTGCCTTATGCGATAGATCCGTTAAACGGTTTCTAGCATCATATAAATATTCAGTTGATAGACCATTACTGTGTTCTACTTCACTTCTATTGCCATTCAGGTCATAGCTATAAGTCGTTACACCACCTTTATGGTTAGTCGTCGTCTTCAAGCGATTTACAGCGTCATAGGTATAAGACGTCGTGACGGCAGCAGCACCAGAGACCTTATGGGTGAAGCTTAGCTTGTTACCCACTGGGTCATAGGTGTAAGAAAGAACATCACCATTAGGCTTAGTCTCTTTCACTAGACGGTCTCTAACATCATATTCATAGGCAGTAGTCTTAACATCACTACCTATCGTTATTGAAGCCGTTAAGGTGTTGCCATTAGGGTCATACGACCACGCTTCTATTCGCCCATCCGCATAAGTCGCTTGGGTACGGCGATTCATGTTGTTGTAAACGTAAGTCGTGGTCTGACCTTTGAAGTCTGTATGCGTGAGCATATTGCCGACTGGATCATAGGTCATCGTTTCTGACTGACCCAGTGGCAAGGTACGTTTAGTGACTCTGCCTAGAGCATCGTATTCCCAATGGGTAGTACGGTCTTCGGCATCCGTCTGGGTCAGCTTGTTGCCCACTTCGTCGTAGGTGTAAGCTGTCTCATTCAACTGGGCGTCGGTAACTTTTACTAGGCGCCCCATTGAGTCATAGCTATAACTGGTGCTGACACCGGCTTCATCAACCTTCGTACTAATGCGACCTAACTTGTCGTAGTGGGTTGAGTGGCTTTGGCCGCTCGCCTGCGTAAAGGTGCTGCTAGTCCGGCGATCTAAGCTGTCGTAAACATATACTGTTTCATTGCCTTTGGCATCGGTTTCTTTAACCAGGTTACCATCTGCATCGTACTCATACTGCATGACTTGATTTGCTGCAGTTGTGGTTTTTATACGTCGGTTAGCGGCATCATATTCGTGAACAGTACGATTTCCACGGGCATCAAGCTCGGCCACCACTCGTCCTATCGCATCGTATTCAGTGGCCGTTTCTGAGCTATCCGCATTCACTGTTTTAACCACACGGTTTAAGGCGTCGTACTCAAACCTTGTCACACGGCCATTGCGGTCAGTTTCGGTGAGGTTGTTACCTTCAGCATCATAGGTAGCACTACTGACTGTACCATCGGGGTAGCTAGTTTGCGTCAGTCGGTTATAGGCATCGTACGTCATTTCTGTACGTTGGCCTTTAGCATCAACTATTCCCGTTTCATTACCGACTAAGTCGTACTCGGTTTGAGTCGTGTTGCCCAAGGTGTCAGTGGTTTGGGTAAGACGGTTTTCTTTGTCGTATTCGTAGTGAGTGATCTCTGTTGTACTTAGACCATTAACATTACGTACCACCTCTTCACTCAGTTTGTTACCGTTATCATCGTAGGCATTCATCGTGACTAAACCATCTGCGCTGGTTTCTGTGGCAAGGTATTTTCCACCGCCTGTATAGCTGTACTGAGTCGCATTGCCCAGAGTATCAGTGCGAGATATGACGTTTCCTGCGGCATCCATTATTTGTGAAGTGGTATTGCCTTGTGGGTCGGTGATACTCGCTAAGTTACCGTAACCGTCATAGCTGTTCTCAAAGGCGTTGCCCCGAGCATCTGTGATCTTGGTTTCATAGCCAAAGTCGTTGTACTCAAAACTAACCGTATTACCCAAGGCATCTATCTGGGTTAACTGGTTGTTTTTCTCATCAAAGGTCGCTTCCGTCCTATGCCCCAGCGCATTGGTCTCGCTGAGCTGGTTATCGTTGGCATCAAACTCATATTGCGTTTGCTGGCCGAGTGCGTTGACACTGGTAAGAATATTGCCGCGCTCGTCATAGCTGTGCTGAGTAATGCGCCCTAGACGATCGGTGACCGTGGACACCCGTCCCTCAAGATCGTGATTAAAGGCGGTGCGATTGCCTTGATTATCCTCTTGAGCAATTAAGCGGCCATCATCATCGTAGATATTCTTTATTAGGGTACGCCCTAATGGGTCGATTATATCCTTGAGTAGATGATCCGCATTGCCCGTATGATAGGTGTAACGGCTTATTTCAGCTTCACGGTTAGTAACATCTACTAAGTCACCCTGAGCATCATAGCTATAGGCGATAGTATGACCCGCAGGATCGGTGACCTGTGTTACACGGTTTTTTTCATCACGGCTAAAGGTAATTTCATCGCCGGCTGAATGAACAATACCGCTGTCACTATAGGTGATGGTATTGCCATTTGGATCCTCAATTTTTTCTATTCCAAAACCTTGATTAAGGTAATAAATATATCCCGTCTTGGTCTTCAGCGTGTATCTCTGAAGGTCAGTAGCACGATCCGAACCAATAGACCCAGTAAGATCGCCATTTTCAAGGTCTGTCAAGTAAAGGGAAGTTCCATCCAAGCTATAAAGCTCAGACTGCGTATCGCCCAGCGGAATGAACTCAATATACATATCGCGCGAAGCTACCATATAACAGCCTTTCTTGAATTCGCCTTCGATAGAGCGGTTGGTAGGCCGCGCTTGTGGTCTGAATTTTTCCACACTGCCATTAGGCAGTGTCACTGTGACGATATGGTTGAAAGTAGGATTAACACACCAACCCTTGAACTGAACTAATTGGCTGTTGATTTCAGTAAAGTATATTCTGAAGTATGTATTTTCTTGATGTGCAGACCAACCTTTCGATGGCTCGATATTTTCTTCCACTCGCACATTCTGATAATCAAAGGTCCAACCGTGCCCAGCACTTAGGCTCTCGTGACGACGACGTGAGTCATAGGTACGCGATACGCTAACAGGAATGCCTTGCAAGGGAATGTTCAAGTCTTCTACGGTGAAACTGAAGTTACCCGCCTTAAAGTCTCCGTCCACGACTAGGCTCATCACTTGGCCTGTTGCCTGGCCATTGATGTCTATGCCTTGTAGCAATAATTGATAAAGACCGTTGACCAGCAATGTAGGGTCAAAGGTGTAGATGTCTTGCTGGTTTAACTCGTCAGCCCCCTTATACACTTCTATCCACTGCTCACTGGATGCCGACTTATAGAACAGCTGCGCATAGAGTAAATTTTCATCTGTGACCGATGCGGTAATAAGCGTAGGCTTGGTAACATCTTGTCCATACTCTAAGTTATGGAACTGCACAACAGGCGCTACTTCGTCTGCAGGGTCTTTCACTGAGAAAATATCAGTCAGTACTTTAGTCGTATTGCCGTCTGTGATCTGCACTTCTACATTATTAATCCCGAGCTGCTGAGCCGTTATGTCGGCCTGATTTAATGAGCTTATAGCTTGTTCAGTGCCATTAACTAGAAGCTTCACAACCAATTCCGAAACACCTCCTTCCGCATTTACCTGAACGCTGACGATATCGCCCTGTTCTACATACAATGGCGAGACATACAGCTCTCCAGTAATGGTTTGCGCATCTTGGTAAACGGAAACATCCCAGTTTGCCGCCACTGTGTTGAAGCCGTCGGTAATATTGATGGAAATAGGATGCAGCCCTAGCTGTAAGCTATCCGGTATCCAGCTAACTAGGCCTGTACTGGCGTCTACAGTTACTCCGTGGGGAGCACTAGCCCCGACACTATAGGTCAACAATTGGTTTTCAGGGTCCACCGCATTCAACTGCATTGTGTATGTGTAACCCACTGCCGCGGACTTAGCAGGAGCAAAGCTTAGTGTCGGTGATAGATTTTCGTGGATAATATTTAGAACATAATCCTGCTCACTATAAGCACCTCGCTCATCCGTGGCTTTTACCGTAACTAAGTATGTACCTAAGTATGCTGCAGTTGCGTTCCAGCTAATGAGTCCTGAGTTTGCGTCTATAGCAAGCCCTTCTATAGAACTATCAATACTAAAGGCAATGCTATGCTCTTCAGCATCACTTGCAGTGACCTGGTATATATATACCTCATCTATATAGGCCAGTTCATTGGCTGTACTGCTAATTATTGGAGACTGGTTTTTTGGCAATACGTTAATCGAAAAATGAGCCGTATTACTTTGTCCAGATACACTTGATACCCTCACCGCAATATTATTTGCGCCTAACTGTTCAGTGTTTGGCGTCCAACTGAGCTCTCCATCACTTGCTCCCAGCGTCAATCCTGCGGGAAAGTGATCCAAGGAATAACTAAACAAAGAGCCATCAGGGGAATCCGTTTGTAACGTGTACTCCCATAGTTCATCCTGGTATATATCTAAGCCACGAGGATAACCAGTGATTCTAAGTACGTCTCCATAAACAAGCAGGCTAAACCTTTGAACCGCTACATTACCTTTAGAATCAGTTGCGACAATTTCAATCTCATGCTCGCCCCCTTGCTCTTCTTTTGGCGTCCATTGAAGTATACTCCCCGGCATTTTCATACCGCTGGGTGACCGAGTGAGCTGGTAAGTCACTGGATCATTTTCTGGGTCTATAGCTTTAGCTATATAAACAAAGGCCGTATTTATAGACAAAGAATTCGTAGGCGGCAGTGATGTAAATGTCGGCGCCTGATTTTCTGTCACCTCAATATTAAAGCGCTGCTCAACAGCTGGATTGATACCATCACTCACTGCAACTACCACAGGGTGTGACCCTACTTGATCAAGTCTTGGTGTCCAACGTAACCACTTAGACAATAAGCCCATGCCTTCAGGGCCAGACAAATATTGATATGTAACCGAATCTGATTCCTTGTCTTCAACAACCAGCTCGTAATAAATTTGGCCTCCATATGCAATCGAGTTAGGCGGCACTGAAATCACTTCAGGGGGGCTATTGGGGTGGACAATCATTTGGTAAGTAATCGTTGCACTGGCACCGACTGGGTCTTTAGCTGTTAATCTAATCTGATGAACACCAATATCATTAAGGCCTGGAGCGGGGCTCCATAGCATACTACTACCTAAAGCCCTAAGATTATCGGGGCCATGCTCTACTTGGAAGACGAGGTTATCGCCATCTAAATCCTCAGCCTGTATGCTATACCTATAGGTCTTTCCCACATACGCATCTTTAAGCGGTATCTCTTTAAACAGCGGTGGCTGATTAGGGCTAACGGTAACCTCAAAGGTTTGAATCGTCTTTCCTTCACTAGCATCTTCAGCCTGAATGGTGACAGTATGCGTGCCTATTTGATCTGTGGCAGGAGTCCAGTGCAAATACCCACTAAAGGCACTGCTCATACCCAAAGGGCCTTCAAGCTTTGTATAAGTAAGCTTGTCAGCATTATCATCTGAAACCTCAAAACGATAAAAATATCGGTGACCCTCGATTGCCGTCACTATAGGCTGACTGGTGAACTCTGGTGGAAAATTAACTTCAACATTGAGCTCAAAATATTGTTCGCTGGACAAGCCTTGCTGGTCAGTGGCGGATAAACGCACATTATAAATTCCGGCTTCGTCTTGACGAATATTATCCCAACGCAAAATTTCACCATCCACATACATTCGGTCTGGACCCGATATTAATTTAAACGATGCTATTCCAGTACCACTGTCGCGCCAATGTGTATCAGCATCTGTGTGCTGCATAAAATAAGTATATGAACGCCCGGTGACTTCATTTGTTACAGGAGTGGATGTAAATTCAGGGTAGTGTGGGGTATTGGGGGGCGTCGCCAAACGGAAACGCTGACTTGATATTAAATCACCGTCAGACACAGATAATTCAACCCAGGCTTCTGTAAAACCATCAGAGGCGACCCATTGAATCAGCCCAGTTGAGCCATCTACTGTCATTCCATCTGGGGATTCAGTCAAACTATATATCAACGGGTCGCCGTCAGGGTCTGCAGCTAATACCGGATAAGCATACAACTCTCGGGGCGAGGCCAGCATAACTGGCTTTGACAATATTTCTGGTGGACGATTATATTCCGTAATATAACGCTTAACTTGGGCTTGAATTTGCTGCTCAAGGCCACCCGATTTAACAGTAATGACTTCCTCACCTGGAAGCAGCACCTCAAAACACCACTGGGCATTACCCAGTTGATCACTGCGTTCTAAATGAGTGTAACTATATTGCTCAGAACTTCGTGTGAAATTGATTTGATGTTGATTGATCCCCGCCCCTTCTGAATCCAGAGCCTGAGCTGTCACGCACAATGACTGGCCCGCAAACAGCTGTTGCGCATTACTTGAAACCCTTAACGCTTGTAAGTCTTTATCCCCACTAAAAGAAAGCCCTGCATTGTATTGGTAAGATGAAAAGAAACTATAACCATAAATATAAGCACCAAAATTCACGTCCGCTTCTAATGTATGTAAAGTATTATCTTTAAGAGGAACTTGTGCGCCCCAATAGTGTTCATCGGGAACATCAATAAATAGTTCTGGATCAATTAACTCCCCATCTAAACGAAGCGTATTCGAACCCACTCGAGGTATAATTATATTTGCATAATTGACGGGGGCTGTATCTGGCGTTCCGACAATATAATGATTCGTAAAGGTATCTGCCGATGGTACTAATAGCATAGACGGATCACCGAGAGGACCTCTGCCTAAACCATTATAATTATCGGGTAACGCAACTACTCCACTATAACGAAAACCATTGGCAAGCTGTACAACTTGAATGGCTTTATCAGCCGTGATTTTAGCCGGATCATTTAGCAATAGTTCGTAATATTCTCCGCTATTTAAATGTGCATGATACACATCGTCAATCATGACCCGAGTATCATCATCTATTGCCATTATACGAATAGTGTCACCTTTGTTATTGCGTTTAGCCAACGGCAGAGTAAAGTATTCTGCACCTGAAGCACTGACTGGCAACATGGCATCATAGAGAAAATCCCCAGCAAAGCCTCTAAGAAAGGCAAATGACTCACCTGCATAGACCGCTATTGGTTTATCCGACTGAACCCTGGAGCCGGTGAGTTGTTGCTCCGCCCCTCCAAGCCTTACTTCTTCACCTTCAATCTCTGATGTCGCTGACGCAAGGTATACTTGCCCTCGATTTAAGACTATTTCATAACTTGCATTGGCCGGGCGATAGACTGACTCCCCAGAAACAGCACCCATCGGTGTTTCATCTATTCGTACCGTTGGCGTAATATTTACTCGCGTACTATCTTGTGTGGCAATAATACTGACAAAGTTAGAAGAATTAGTGCTATGCCGGGTACGAGAAGGGGCTGGCCCCGCCCAGCTAGTAACAACATAGTCTTTCCCCAAGGCATGTAATGGCAAAATCAAAGAAGCATCAGAATAACCTACACCCTCGATTGTTTCCGGCATCATACTGTACACAGAAATATCATGCTCCGATGTCACTAGAATTCCAAAATCACTAATTCCCTTTGGAGGACTTTGTTTAAGAGACGAATCCCACCCCTCTACGACAAAATCTGTAACATTAAGCTTTAAAAGCTCACCCGCTGTAACACTAACGATTTTTTCTATGCCTATTCTAGGTATCGAGATTGTTGCAGTAGTGCTTTGTGACGATGAAATATATAAGAAGTAACGCTCTTGCTCTGGGTCATCAACATGGCTGCGATCAAGGTAGCCAAAATTCACCCAAAATTCTGTTCCCATCTGATTCTTAGTGGCTGCACGACGGTTAACATTTAGAGTATATGACTGTTTAGATACCTGCCCCGACTCATCCGTAGCAGAAATGTGTACTTGATGCTGGCCTAGTGTAGGGTTTAACCATTGAATCAGACCTGTCGATGACTCTATTGTCATATCTAATAAAGAGGTTTCTAATTTATACGAAACATCCTCGCCCTCAGGATCAATGGCTTTTGCTTGATATTGATAAACTAAACCTTCCAATCTAGATAAGGTTGGAAGACTAGTAAACAGCGGCGGTTTATTTGCTGAACCATCGACCATTAATGTGTATGTCTGTGATGCTGAACCACCATCTCCGTCTAGTACTTCTATGCTTACAATAGAACTCTCTTGACTGTCAATTTCTGGAAGCCATGAAATCAACCCTTGGTTGTTTATCAACATACCTTCAGGTTTATTGACTAACTTATATTCAAGATCATCGCTGTCTATATCATTAGCCGTAACTTGATAGTTATACTGGTTGTAAGAAGCTGTATTTTCCACGGGAGCTGACGTAATAACAGGCGAGTCATTAACGCTTCCCACATTAACCGTATACTGACCTAATACAGCATCGCTTCCACCGTTAATGCGCAAAACAAACTGATCATTTCCGTAATAATTAGGCGCTGGAACATAGGTGTAGCTATTGCCACTCAGCGTCAACATTCCATTAGCTGGCGAGGTAGCTACAGAGTACGTTAGCGCGTCGCCATCTGGATCAGTGGCATTCACAGTGCCTGTAAACGATGTATCTTCATTAATCGTTATAACTTCAGTTGTGACAATAGGCTTATCATTTTTAGCAATGACCACAATATCTACTGTTGTTTCTACAGAGATCAGCACGCCATCACTAACCGTAAAGCTAAACGCATCACTACCATTAAAATTTTGATGAGGTGTGTAATGCAGCACTGGGGGCGTCCCCGTCAACACACCAGAAACAGGCTGCTGAGTAATAGTATATGTAAGCGTGTCCCCATCAATATCACTGCCGGATAGAGCAATACTAATTGCAGTGTCTTCATTGGTTGTGACTGACTGAGCGTCAGCCGTTGGAACATCGTTTACACTGTTTACCGTTATTATTACTTCAGCTGTAGCAAGCTGGCCAGATGGATCTGCTACTTGATAAGTCAGTCGGTCTTCACCGTGAAAATTAATTGTTGGGCTATACACTAGGTGAGGAGCACTACCTGATAAAGTCCCGTGAAGAGGGCTTTGGCTAATAGAGTAAGTTAACAAATCTCCATCTAAGTCGTTGCCTAGTAATGTAAAGTCAATGCTCTGGTCTTCACTCGTTATTAAGTCAATAATATTTGCTGTTGGAGAATCATTTACCGATATTACTGTGATTTCAACAACCGCCACCGCAGAATCCACGGTTCCATCATTGGCTGTAAAGCTAAAGCTGTCGGCGCCGTTAAAGTTTGCATTCGGTGTATAGCTTAAGCTCGGTGCTGTGCCACTTAACGTACCGTTGGCAGGCTGTGCAGTAACGGTGAAGTTCAGGCTATCCGCATCAAGGTCGCTGCCACTTAAGGCAACCGCTACCGCTGTATCTTCAGCTGTTGTGATCGCCTGCGCATCGGCAACAGGAGCGTCATTTACTGGCATCACTGTGATGCTAACCGTCGCGACCACTGAATCTATGCTGCCATCATTGGCTGTAAAGCTAAAGCTGTCGGCGCCGTTAAAATCAACATTCGGTGTGTAGGTGAAATTGGGGGCTGTACCGCTCAATACGCCACTCACTGGCTGTACGGTAATACGGTAAGTTAGGCTATCCGCATCAAGGTCAGAACCGCTTAAACTAATCGCTATAGCTTCATCTTCATTAGTGCTGACAGCCTGGGAATCAGCAACAGGCGCATCATTAACAGCCGTAACCGTAATATTGACCGTCGCCGTGGCTGAGTCTACAACTCCATCATTGGCTTTGTAGCTAAAGCTGTCGCTGCCATTGAAATTGGTTTTAGGTGTGTATGTCAGGTTAGGCGCTGTACCACTAATA
>Ga0105356_10000482_pt1 | contig 37638 bp, 35 predicted proteins | sample GOMGulsemesocosm_3_FD_83502 | JGI IMG/M metagenome (GOLD analysis project Ga0105356, IMG submission 83502) | Methane-oxidizing microbial communities from mesocosms in the Gulf of Mexico - GOM9D Gulf of Mexico | ecosystem: Environmental > Aquatic > Marine > Cold seeps | place: Gulf of Mexico...
CTTTATTTCTTTCTTGCATATGCGCTTTACTTAATTCTCTCTTTTATTCAAATGTACAAATTATCCTATTTAATGTAGAAAAATGCTATTTTTATTCTCTCTTTTATTTCCTATACTTTTAAAGAAAGGAAGAGAATGAAACATAATAAAGCACAGGAACTAGAAGTTCTAGAATGGTTAAATACAAAACAAGATATTAGTCTTGAAAAACTAAAAGGCAAAATTGTCCTAATTTATGTATTTCAGATGTTATGTCCTGCTTGCGTTGCTCACAGTATTCCCCAAAGTAAAAAACTGTTTAAAAGATTTTTAAATGAAGATATTGTTATTTTGGGTTTACACAGTGTTTTTGAGCATCATGATGTGATGAGTCCTAAGGCACTAAAAGTTTTTGTAGATGAAAATGATATAGGTTTTCCTATAGCTATTGATTTGAGTGTCGAAAAAGATTTTATGCCAGCAACAATGAAAAAATATAATATGCAAGGCACGCCTACATTACTTATTATTGATAAAGAAAGCAAGATACGAATGCATGCTTTTGGTTTAGTGAATGATCTTGATATTGGATTATTACTTGGAAAATTATTAGAAGAAAAAAAGGATTAAAATGAAAAATATAATGAAAAAGAGTTTAAGTACGCTCCTTATAGTAGGAAGCATAATAATGCATGCAAATGATGATTTTAAAATCAAAGAAGCAAAGGTTGAATATATTAAATCCCTTGATTTATTAGTCTTTTCACAAAAAGTACAAGGAAAAGCTGGTAATACTACGCCTGATCTTAATGGGGCATTAAATGGAGCGAGTGTGTTAGGATATGTTTTTCCTACAAGTTTAAAATCAAGTGATGTTGGTTTTAATGTTACAAAAGGAATAGTTGCCCTTGCTCTTACTAGTCACCCTGATTTTGATGATACTCCTCTTTGGGATGAAAATAATGATAAAAACTATAAAAATGATGGAAAAGTATGGCACCCCCATTGGGTTGTTTTAGTAGAAGACAAGTCTTTACCTGGAGGATTAAAAGTAAAAGAATTTAAAAAAGCCAATAAAGAAGTGCTTTTACCTCCTACAAATCCAGGAATGCCAATGTATATGGATTCTCCTGGTTTTTCAGTGCTCATACAAAACAATACAATTAAAGCCTTAGTTCCAGCTAGTAGAGTCAATAATAAAATAGATTTCTCTTATGATGCTGTTTCTGTTTTAATGAAAGTAAATACCAATAAAGATACACCTCTACTTGGTGTGTATAAAGTATACTCTGTTTTAGATGGCGAACTTAATTTAAAAAACAAAGTGATAAATGTTAAATAAATATATGCTTTTTTCCTCTTTTAAGAGGAAAAAACTTAGGTATAAATTTTTAGGTTATTGGATCTAAACTCTTTTGGGCAAAGTTTTGTATGTTTTTTAAAAAATCTTGAGAAATAAGAAGAATCAAAATATCCAAGTGATTCTGCAATATCTTTTACAGATTCTTGGCTAAAAATAAGTTCTCTTTTTGCTTCTACTATTAATCGTTCACTTATTAAATCTGAAACAGTTTTATTGATATTCTTTTGTATAATCTCATTTAATCTTTTGGTAGTAAGATCAAATTCTTTGGCATAAAAAGAAGCACTTTTCTCTTCTTTATAATGTTTATCTATGAGAAGTTTTAGATTTTGTACACGTTTGTCTGTATGTAAGTTTTTTGCTATATTTGTTTTAGATTTTATAATATATTTTAAGAAAGAAGAAAAAAGATGGGAAAGTAGTAAAAAATCATCATTGTTAATATATTCTTCTTTAATCATTTCAACCAACAAGGTCAAATTCTTTTTTGTTTTATTACAAATATCAATTGAAGATTCTGAATTTGTATTAAACAAGTTGTTAATAATTTTATCATCATGGAAAAATTCTTTCGAGAAGTTGAAAATGTATCCATCATATTCATTATTAAAATCATTTAAATTCCATTTGTGAACTTGAGAGGGTTTTATTAAATAGATTAAATCTCTTTTTAATTCATATTCTTCAAAATCAATACTGTGTTTTCCTTCTCCTTTAGTAATAAAAATAAGTTGATAAAAATCATGTCTGCATTCTTTGAAAATATTATTTTGATATTGATCTTTTATATAAAATAATTCAAATTGTTTATTAGATTCTAATTCCTTATATAAAATACTCATTGGAAACCTTTATTTTTTCTTCTGTGATTATACAACAAATGTAATAATAAAAACGGTAAATATAAGCATAAAATAAAGTTTATTTTTTATTAAATCATTGAAAATAAGAGTAAGATGTTTTAAAATTATTTTGAAGGAATAGTATTTTGAGTTTAACAGTTTCCGTTTTTATAGCAACAAGTTTAGATGGTTTTATATCAAGAGAAAATGATTCTTTAGATTGGTTAGATGAGGCAAACAAAACACTTCCTAAAGGTGAAGATTGTGGTTATGAAAAGTTTATGCAAGGCGTTGATGCTTTAATAATGGGAAGGCATACGTATGAAAAAATATTAACATTTGACGAATGGCCTTATAAAAATAAAAGAGTAATTGTTTTAAGTAGTTCTAAACTTAAGATTCCAGATGAGCTATGTTCTTCTCTTGAACATTCATCTTTAGATGCCAAAGAATTATGTGTTTATTTAGAGAAAGAAGGCTTAAAACGAATCTATATTGATGGTGGAATAACTATTCAAAGGTTTTTATTGGCCAAATTAATTAATGAGCTTACTATTACTATAATTCCCGTTCTTATAGGAAAGGGAAAACCTTTATTTCCTTCTTTATCTACAGATATTAATTTGAAACTAATACGTTCTAAAGCCTATGATTTTGGATTTACACAAGTGAAATACTTGGTACTTAATCATTAAAATGAATCAATTTTCTTTTTTTTTCTTCGTTTTAAAACCCTTTAATTTTACTTGATAGATAATAGAATATCTAGACATAATATTAGGAATGATAATATTTGTGAAGACTGCACTAAACGATTTGGAGATAGGTTTTTTAATAAAGCCTTACATAAATGTTTTTATCATGCAAAAAAATTACCCAAAAAGATGAATATACGTGGAGTGAGTATTTTGCTTCAAAACTTTATTCCTATAGTGATTTTGGCTTTTATCTTTTTATATTTAGGGCTAACTTCAGATGTATTTTTACTTTTATTTACAGAGATTTTAAATCCTTTTACTATTGTTGAAAATCCTTTTCAATTGATATACAAAATCATACTTTATTACGCCCTATATAAAATGTTAAAATATATGTTCAACGCTAAGGGTTAAAACATTAGCTTAAAGCTCTTAAGGCCTTTATCTTGCAAGAGTAAGGCTTCTTAATAATGGCTTTTTTATGCATTTTTAGATATTATGGCAAATTAATTAAACAAATAAACAAAGGATACACATGGATTGGGGTAAAGTTACGTATATATTCTTTTCACTAATGTCACTAACAACAACAGCAGGTTTTTTATATGAACCACATGCTGTTCCTCTCTTTATTGCGGCTTCGGTTAATATCATTTCTACTATTTTAAAAATTGGTGTTAGAAATTTATTGTCAGCTGAGTTATTGGCAAGTTCACTGGTGGCGGATCTTCACTTGATCCCTGCATTCATGGCCTTAGTATTTATGGGGGATGAAAGATTAGCAGTGGCTTTAGCTATTGGAGCTGTTGTTGCGAATATTTTTTCAATTGCTCTTGCATTAATAGAAAGTTCAAAAAGCGAAGATAAGGAAGAGTACTAATGGAGTATAGTCCACAATTAGTTGAGAAAAAATGGCAAGAATATTGGGATAAAAATGATTCCTTTGAGCCAGAAGATGATAAAAGTAAAGAAAAGAAATTTATATTAAGTATGTTCCCTTACCCAAGTGGACGTATTCACATGGGACATGTAAGAAATTACTGTCTTGGAGATGCTTTTGCACGATATTTCAGGAAAAAAGATTTTAATGTTTTACACCCAATTGGTTGGGATAGTTTTGGAATGCCAGCAGAAAATGCAGCAATTAAACATAAGTCTCATCCTAAAAAATGGACCTATGAAAATATTGATTATATGAGAAATGAGTTAAAAGGCCTTGGTCTTTCTTTTTCAAAAAAACAAGAGTTTGCTACTTCTGATCCTTTGTATACAAAATGGGAACAAGAATTTATTATTAACATGTTTGATGATGGTTTACTGTACCGTAAATCTACTACTGTTAACTGGTGTGAATCATGTCACACTGTTTTAGCGAATGAACAAGTAGAAGATGGAGCTTGTTGGAGATGTGATTCAATTGTTACGCAAAAAGAGATGCCTGGGTATTATTTAAATATTACAGATTATTCACAAGTTTTATTGGATGATTTAAAAACACTTGAAGGACAATGGCCTTCAAAAGTTTTAACCATGCAAGAAAATTGGATTGGTAGAAGTGAAGGACTAGAATTTGACTTACTTTTAAGCTCTTCTAGTAAAACAAAACTGGATGCTAAATTTGATAATTTTACTGTTTTTACAACCAGACCAGACACCATCTATGGTGTTTCTTACTCTGCTTTAGCCCCTGAGCATGAAATTGTTGAACACATTATTAATAATAAATTATTAAGTGAAGATAAAATTGCCAAAATCAAAGCTATGAGAAAAGTAAGTGAGCGTGATAGAGCTATTCAGGATAAAGAAGGTGTTTCTTTAGAAATTACTGTTATTCACCCAATTACAGGTGAAGAAATTCCAGTATGGGTAGCTAATTTTGTTCTTGCCTCTTATGGAGGAGGAGCTGTAATGGCTGTTCCTGCTCATGATCAAAGGGATTATGAATTTGCAAAACAATATGATTTACCTTTAAAACAAGTTATTGCAGGGCCTAATGGTATTGACGATAATATGAGTGAAGCCTATACAAAAGAGGGCGAATTAATTAATTCTGAATCTTTTAATGGTTTAAAAATAAATAAAGCGAAAAAAGCAGTTATTTACCATTTTGAAAAAAACTCTTTAGGTAAAAAACAAGTTAATTATAAACTAAGAGATTGGGGAGTTTCAAGACAAAGATATTGGGGAGCACCTATTCCTTTTGTGCATTGTAACTCTTGTGGTTTAGTACCTGAAAAAATTGAAAACCTACCTATTTCTCTTCCTGATGATGTAGAAATTACAGGAGAAGGAAATCCTTTAGATACTCATCCTACTTGGAAACATACTTCTTGTCCAAAGTGTGAGAAACCAGCGCTTAGAGAAACAGATACTTTAGATACTTTTGTTCAATCTTCTTGGTATTTTTTACGTTATGCAACCTCTCATAAAAAATGGGAAAAAGAAGGTATTTCAAAAGAAGATACTCAATATTGGATGGATGTAGACCAATATATTGGTGGAATTGAACACGCAATTCTACATCTTTTATATGCAAGATTCTTTACAAAAATTCTAAATAAAATGGGATATACAAAGTCCACTGAACCTTTTAAAAAACTATTAACACAAGGAATGGTTTTAAAAGATGGGGCTAAGATGTCAAAATCTAAAGGAAATGTAGTTGATCCTTCTTCTATTATTGAAAAATATGGAGCAGATACAGCACGATTATTTATGATGTTCGCAGCACCTCCTACTAAAGAATTAGAATGGAATGATTCAGCGGTTGAAGGTTCTTTTAGATTTATTAAACGTTTTGCATCAAAGTCAAGTGAAGCAAAAGGTGTTAGTATTGAAGAGCTTTTAAACATCAAACACGATACTTTAAACAAAGATGAAAAAGAAGCACGAAAAAAAGTATATCTTGCCTTACAAAAAGCCCAAGATGTTTACACTACAACGTATACCTTTAATACTTTGATTGCAGCTTCTATGGAAGCATTAAACGCTTTAAGCTCTCAAAATAATAAAGTAGTTTGGGCTGAAGCTTATTATATTCTAAGTAATATTTTAGAGCCAATTATTCCTCATATTTGTTGTGAGATTGCAGACAATTTATTTGAATTAAAAAACTTTAATATTAATTTAGAAGTTAAAGATGAAGTTTTTGTACAAGATGTACTTATTTTAGCTGTAACTATTAATGGTAAAAAAAGATGTGAAATTGAAGTTGATCCAGGTACCTCTAAAGAAGAGATTCTTATACTTGCAAAAAATGCAAGTGAAAAATGGCTTCAAGATAAAGAACTTGTAAAAGAAATTTTAGTTCCAAATAAATTAGTTAACTTAGTAATAAAAGGATAGCGTTTGATGAAAAGTATAAAATTTTTACAAAAAGCGATATTAGTACTTTTCATTTTAAGCTTTACTGCTTGTGGTTATAAAGCAACATCGTTTTATGCAAAAAAAGGTGTGGGACAAAATGTTTACGTTGATTTAAATGTAAATGTTGAAGACCCAAAAAACTCTGTTTTAATTAAAGATGCAATGAACAAACTCTTAATAACACGTTTGGGCTCTAAACTGGTTAAGGTAAGAAGTGAAGCGGATACTATTATGTTTGTTAAGTTAAATTCTGTTTCTATGAGTGCAATTCAATACGATGAAGATGGATATACACAGTTATACAGAGCAAGAGCAAATATTAACGTAAAAGTGTTTTCAAATAATACTTTAAAAACTTTTAATGTTTCTGGAAGCTATGATTTTTCAATTGATGATGCCAAAACTATTAGTGAGGCAAGCCGTTTTTCAGCAATTAAAAATGCTTCGAATAAAGCAATGGAACAGGTATTATCAAAATTAGCTATTTTGTCTTTTAAGAAAAAATAGTGTTCGATTTTAAAAGCTGTAATTTAGAAGAATTTTTAGCCAATAAAACTATGTATTATGACAAAATAGATTTTTCTATTATTGAAGAATCATGGAAAATTCTTCAATCACTTATTAAAGTACCTTATGTTATTCATTTAGTTGGTACAAATGGAAAAGGAAGTACAGGTAGATTTCTTGCACATTATTTAAATAAAATAGGTAAAAAGGTACTTCATTATTCTTCTCCTCATATCAAAAAATTTAATGAAAGAATATGGTTAGATGGTGAAGATATAAGTGATAAAGACTTAGAAAATACGCATAAAGAAATACAAAATATTCTTCCTCTTCGTTTACTTTCTAAACTGACTTATTTTGAATATACAACATTATTGGCCTTGTATAAAGCTAATAATATGGATTATTTAGTTTTAGAAGCTGGTTTAGGTGGAGAGTTTGATGGAACAAATGTTATAAAAAATGACCTTTCTTTAATTACTACGATTGACCTAGATCATGTGCAATTTTTAGGAAACAGTATTAAAGAAATTTCTTATACTAAAATGAGAGCCTGCGATAAAAACATGATTCTTGGATATCAAGTACATGAAGAAGTATTTTTGCATGCAAAAGATTTAGTTAAAGAGCGAAATTATAAACTGTTTACCATCAAGGATTTTGATTTAAGTACTTTCAAAATTGATTTAAACTTAGCTCCTTATTTATTAAAAAACCTAGACTTATGTTTAAGTGCTTTACAGTTTTTAGGGCTTAGTATAAATATTGAAGTATTTAAAAGCTTAGAATTAAAAGGGCGATTTGAAGCTTTAAATGATAATATTACTCTTGATGTAGGACATAATCCTTTAGCAGCAAGTGAGATAAAGAAGCTCTATAAAAATAAAAAAATCATTTTGGTTTATAATTCTTATGCAGATAAAGATTATGAAAAGGTATTAAAAATACTTAAACCTATTATAAAAGAAGTAAAAATTTTGTCTATTAATGATGAAAGAATGCTAAAAAAAGAAATTTTAATCAAGTTATGTGAAAATTTAAATATAATGGTTAGTGATTTTAAGAACATTAATAATAATGAAAAATACCTAGTATTTGGTTCATTTTTAGTAGTAGAAAAGTTTATGGGAATATATGAAAGATAGATTAATAATAACAGTATCAGATGTAAATAGTACAAAGTCCTATAATATACATCAACTTGTACGAAAGTCAATTGTAATTATTGCAATCATTGCAGTATTATTAATTGCTTCTTCTATTTGGTTTATTACTTTTTTAAATGATGAAATCGTAGAATTACGAATCACCAAAGAAAAAGAAATAATGGTATTAACAAGTAAAGAGAAAAAGCTTTTGGCACAAAATAGTTTTTATTCAAAACAAATTGAAGGAAAAGTAAAAGATATAGAAGAGTTAAGTTCAAAACTTGATGATATTGAAGAAATTATTGGCCTTAAAAAAGATGATACAAAAGATGAGATTACACGAGCTACTTTAGCAAAAATTACTTCTGTTGAGAAAATTTATATGCAAATGGTTATTCCCAATGGGTCACCACTGTTGGACACAAGTACTAAATCACGGTTTGGATACAGAATTCACCCAATTACTAAAAAGAAAAAATTCCACAGAGGAATTGACTTAAGAGCAAGACGAAATACACAAGTTTTCGCAACTGCTGATGGAGTAGTGCGTTATGTTCAATCCAGAGATCGAGGTGATTTTGGTAGGGTTGTAATTATTTCACATAATTATGGTTTTGAAACCGTTTATGCGCATTTAAATAAAACTAAAGTTAAAATAGGTGACGTAGTTAAGAAAAATCAATTAATAGCCTTAACTGGGAGCTCAGGAAGAAGTACTGGCCCTCATTTGCATTATGAAGTAAAATATGCAAGTAAAGTTTTAAATCCAAAAGACTTTATGAAATGGAATTTAAGAGAATATGATTTATTATTTACAAAACAAAGGAGAGTACAGTGGGAATCTTTAATCATGATGATACACAAGCAACACAAGCTGGCGCAACAGTAATTGCCAAAGGAACAACAATAATTGGTGGTATTAACACCCCCGGTTCTGTTCATATTGATGGTAAGTTTGAAGGTGTAATTTTAGATGCTGACTTGATTTCTGTAGGAACTACAGGAGAAGTTATTGGAGATGTAAAAGCTAATAGTATTGTTATTAATGGTTTATTTGATGGTAAAATTGATTGTGAAAACATACAAATCTTATCCAATGGAAAAGTAATTGGGGACATTGTATATACAGAATTAATGATTGACTCTAAAGGAAAATTTGAAGGGCATGGAATTAGAAAAGGTTCTGAACTTACTTCACGTTATGGAGAAATTGAGAAAAAAATCAATAATATTGTTGGTAACCAATTTCAAATAGAGCAAGAAGTTGAAGACAGTAAAAAGAAATAGGCTTGATGAATTATATCTTCAACGTGATAAAATCAATGAAGAAATACATCAGTTAGAAAGTCTTAACAAAGAAAACTTTTCAAAAGACGAAAAAATAGATCTTTTTAGATCTTTATTTATTTGCAGAGAAGATATTTTTGCAAAAAAATGGGAAAATAAAGAAAATAAAGCGCATTTTTTTCCTGTTGAGACTTTTTTTAAAAGTGGTATTTATTCGCCCTTATCGAATAAAGATATTGAAGACCACTTAAGAGGACGAACGTTCCTTGCTTCTTATTTAATTAATCAAGATAATTTTTGCCGTTTTTTTCTCCTTGAAATTTCATATGATTCTAAAGCAGCTTTGGTTACTTTATTAAAAAAGTACGACTTAAATGCATATTTTGAAATAGATTCACAAGCAAATTTAGTAATGTGGATTTTTTTAGAAGAGCCAATTTTAGCAAAAGATGTGAGTATGTTTGCAGGGCAGATTTTAAAAGAAGCATATATCTCAGGTAAAACCTATCCTTCGAGTAATTTTGTAAACTCTTCTACTTTGGGCTCTTACATTGAACTTCCTTTGTTTTTAAGTGCTAGAAATGATAATAAAACAGTATTTATAAATGCAAAAAATGAAGTTATAAAAGATCAATGGAAATTTTTGAATGCGATTAAAAAACTTCCAAAAAGAAAATTCTATTCTTTACTTAAACAAGAAAAAATAACAGTATTTGAGGAAGTAGAATTCCCTTCTTTTATTTTAGAATTAACCTTGCATGATTTTGTTTATATTAAAACTAAAAATCTATCAGCAAGTTTAATTAATATCTTTAAAGACTTTGCCTCTTTTCCTAATCCACAAGTCAAAATATTATTAAACTTACGAAAACCTCTTTATAATATTCCACGAGTGATTAAGAACTATGAAGAAGATGAGAATTTTTTAAAACTGCCAAGAGGATTATTGTATAAAGTAAAAGATTATCTTAAAAACAATGATGTTAATTATTCTATAGAAGACAAACGTCTTTTTAATAAAGAGCTCTTTCCTTCAATAGTATTTACCTTAAGACCTGAGCAAAATGATGCTATAGAAGAAATAAAAAAATATGATTTTTCATTATGTGTTGCACCTCCTGGGTATGGGAAAACACTCATTGCTTCAAAAATGATTGAAGTAAGACAAGCCAATACATTGGTTTTGGTTAATAAGAACATGCTTTTAGATCAATGGATTGAGCGTTTTGTAGATTACTTTTCAATGAATAAAAAAGACATTGGTTTTTTAGGAAAAAGTAAAAACACACTAAATAAACGCTTAGATATTGCAACTATGCAGAGCCTTAAAAATCAACCAGAACTTATAAAAGATTACTCTTTTGTAATTGTAGATGAATGTCATCATATTCCAGCTCTTACTTTTGAACAAATAATTAAAAACTTTAGAGGTAAGTATATTTTAGGTTTAAGTGCAACGCCTAAAAGAAAAGATGGTTTGCAAGAGATATTGTATGAACAAGTAGGAAAAGTTGCTTATGAATTTAGAAAAAAAAGAGATATTGTTCATAAATATGTACTTATTGAAACTGAATTCAGCAGTAATAGTGATAATTACTCTACACTTATAAATGAAATAATTTTGGATGATAAAAGAAATCATTTAATTATTGATAAAATAAAAGAAAATTTAAAGCGAAAAATATTATTATTAACAGATAGAATTGAACACATTAATATTTTACAAAATATTTTAGATGAAAATACTATTGATTATGTGAGCATTCATGGAACGCTGAGTAAAAAAGAACAAAAAGAAAACATAGCATTGGTTGAAAAAAAGAACCTTATTTTAGCTACCACTTCGTATTTTGGGGAAGGTATTGATTTTCCTCATTTAAATACGATTATGTTTGTAACACCTATCTCTTATTATGGACGTTTGGTACAGTACTTAGGAAGAGTTGGACGTAATGGACAAGAATGTTTGGCCTTAGATTTTTATGATTTAAATAATGCTATGCTAAAATCTACGTATAAAAAAAGATTAGATGGTTACAAAGAAATGCATTACAAAAAAGGAAAATAAATGTTAGGAATTATTGTTTCAACGCTTTTAATTGCAATAGTTGTAAATCTTATATTAAAAAAGTTTCACTTGCCAACTATCATTGGATATATCGTAACTGGAACTATTATTGCTTATACTTTCTCACTGCACGATGCGGTTAATAATCATACCTTAAAAGAAATGGCAGAATTTGGTATTGTTTTTTTAATGTTTACCATTGGATTAGAATTCTCCATTGAACACTTAAAACGCATGAAAAAAGAAGTATTTTTTACAGGAACGCTACAAATATTTTGTACCACTGTTTTCGTGGTACTTATTTGTATCTATGTTTTAGGTTTTGATTTTCAAACTTCTTTAATTATAGGAGCTGCTTTATCTTTATCTTCAACAGCCATTGTTCTTAAAACCTATAATGAAACAAGAGAGATAAAGAAGCGTCATGGTCAGCGAGTATTAGGTATTTTGATTATGCAAGATATTGCAGTAATTCCAATTTTATTAATGATATCTATTTTTACTATTAAAGGGGATCAAAGTGTACTTTACATTATAGGAGAGACATTCTTAGCTGCTTGTGCTTTGTTGGTTCTTTTATATCTTAGTGGAAAATATTTATTAGAACCATTTTTTAAACTAGTAACAGAATCAAACAGCGAAGAGTTATTTGTAGCTTCTGTTTTATTAATTGCAATTGGATCTTCTTATTTAGCCCATTCTTTTGGTTTTTCTTATTCTCTTGGAGCTTTTGTGGCCGGAATGATGATTTCAGAAACAAAGTTTAAACATCAAGTAGAGTCAAATCTTACTCCTTTTAGAAATTTACTTTTAGGTTTATTTTTTATAACCGTGGGAATGCAAATTGACTTTTCCATTATTGCTCAAAATATTATTCCTATATTGTTATTGTTACCTGTTTTATTAGGAATCAAATATATTATTATTTATTCGGTTGTTCGTATTGATGATACTAAAAGAGTGGCTTTTAAAACTGCTGTTTCATTAGTACAAATTGGTGAGTTTTCTTTGGCTATTTTAGAGCTTGCTAGAAGTGGGGATTTAATTGACCCTTTACATTCTCAAATTTTGATTGTAACCATTGTAATTTCAATGATTTTAACACCAATTGTATTGAAAAATCTTTCGTCTATATCGGCTAAATTAGTACCTAGAGATGTGTTAGAAACAAAAGATCCTATATTAATTAATGAAAATACAAGAGGGCATATAGTAGTTTTGGGGTTTGGGCATATAGGACAAGCTGTAGTACAAAAATTAAAAAAAGATGGCTTAGAATATTTTATAATTGAGCAAAATTTACATTATTATGAAAAAGGAATAAAAGAAGGTGAAAATGTCATTTTTGGAAATGCGTGTAGTAAGCATATTTTAGAATCTGTAAAAATAAGACAAGCATGCGCGGTTATTGTTGCTATTGAAAATCCAGAGAAACTGCATTTAATTTGTGAAGTCATTGATGATTTAACGCACAATACTAAAACCATCGTTAAAATCACTAAGGGCAGCGAAAAAGAAGCTCTTAAAAGTCTTCATTTAGAACATATAATTATTGAAGATGATATTGTAGCTGAAGCCTTAGTTGCTGAAACAAAATTTTGTAAAATATAGATTTTTCTATATTTTACTTAATATATCTTTTTCGCTGTGATTCTTTGATTTTTTCAATTTCTACTAAAATAAAGCCATCAATACAATCTGAAAAGTTTTCATCAATATTAAAGCCATGAAAACTCACTCCCTCTTCTATACATAAATCTCCATATTGCTTATACAAAGTTGGAATACTTACTCCAATAGTGCTTAAAGAAGATTTCAAAATTTTAAAATCTGCTTTTCTATCATTTAAAACAAAAAGATCTTTAAAATAAGAAATGTCATTTCCATATTGATAACTAAGTTTAGACTCTACTAGTTGCTCTTGGGCTTTAAAATAGTGTGTATAGTAAAAAATAATCATATCTTTTGCAATGCCTGGATAAGAATTTGAGATACTAACTGGACCATACATATATTTGATTTGTGGATTGGCATATAAATACGAGCCAATACCATACCAAAGATAATCTAAGGCTCGTGTTCCCCAATATTTAGGCTGAACAAAACTTCTTCCTAATTCAATTGAATCTTCTAAATAAGGAAGCATTTCTTTTTTATATTTAAATAAAGTATTGGAATAAAAACCATCTGTTCCAATGTTTTTATAAATAAAATTACCATTTCCAATTCTATAGGAACCAACTATTTCTAATTCTTCTTGATCCCATAAAATGATGTGTTGGTAATAAATGTCATATTTATCTGTATCACTTTTTTTATTAATACCTTCTCCTACTTTTCTAAACGTAAGCTCTCTTAATCGCCCAAGCTCCTTTAATACAACACTGTCATGAATATAATCGTATAGATATATCTTTTTTCCATCGCCTGTTTCTCCAAGAAGTTGTGCTGATTTTAATTCATGTAAAAGGGCCTTTCTTTTTTGGGGATGTGCAATGGCTTTTTGTGTAATAAAATAAGATCTCTTTCCTTTTTTAAGAGCATAAAGGTGTTTTTTATATAAAGAAATTAAGTATTTAGGACTTAATCCTTTTGGGCTAATATTCTCATTTGGAATAATTTGTCCGATTTTAATATCAATGTTTTTTGATTTGTTTTTGAACATTTCATTTGACAATAATAAAGTGGAAAGACTTTTATTAATAATACTCATAGTATAAAAAACTTTTGAGTTTTTACCATCTAAAAATATTGGTAAAATAGGGGCATTAGAATGTCTGGCAAAGTTTAAAAATCCTTTTGACCAAGAAGGATCTTGAATTCCTTTTGCACTAGCGCGGCTTACTTCTCCTGCTGGAAAAACAATAATAACTTCTTCATTGTTTAAAGCAGCATATATTTCTTGAATGGATTTTTTACTTTGTCTGTTTTTGTAATTATTAATAGGAATAAATAAAGAAGAAAGTGCTTCAATACCTGCAAGAAAGTCATTGGCAACAATCTTTACATCTTTCCTAATTGAAGATACGAGTTTTAACAAACACAAGGCATCCAAACCACCTAAAGGATGATTCGCAATGATTACTAGCTTTCCAGTACTTGGTATATTTTGTAAGTCATTTGATGATACTACATAATCAAAATCAAAGTCGTCTAATACAGCATCAACAAACTCCAAACCTTTTAAGTGGGCATTTTCTAATAAAAATTCATTAATGTAATCTTCATGGATTAATTTTTTAGCAACTTTAATAAGTGATTTTTTAATAAAAGAAGATTCAATATCAAGTTTTGGGAACTTCTTTTTAATTTCATATTCTAGGTCAATCATATCTTATCCTTTCAAGAATTCTACCCTTAGATGGTTACAAATAAGTTACTTCTTTTTCTTGTTCTAACGTTCTTGTGATTTAATTTATGATAAAATCGCCATAATTATTTTAACTCTTAAGAGTTATAAAGGACAGTGTATGAATAAATCATTTGTAGCCAATAGTTTCGCTTTTGCATTAATACTTCTTGGATTATTTTTAGATAATAATATTGTTTATATGGTAGGACTCTTTGCTTTTTCAGGCGCTATTACGAATGCCCTTGCGATACATATGTTATTTGAAAAAGTACCCTTATTATATGGTTCAGGTGTAGTTGAGAGTAGATTTGAAGAGTTTAAAACAGGTATTCACTCTTTAATGATGAATGAATTTTTTACTAAAGAGAATTTAAAACGTTTTTTTGAAGATGAAATGAATGAAAAAAAAGAAGAATTCAATTTAGAAGGGATCATTCAAAATACTGATTTAAGTCCTGCTTTTGTTTCTTTAAAACAAGCCGTAGTAGAGTCCTCTTTTGGGGGTATGTTACAGATGTTAGGGGGAGAAGCTGCATTAGATCCTTTAAAAGAGCCTTTTATTGAAAAACTTAAAACATCAATAATTGAGATATCTAAAGAAGAATCTTTTCAAAATGCTTTAAGTGCGAGTATATCTACAAAAGATATGAGTGATGATATTTATGAAAAAGTTTCAAATATAGTAAATAAACGCTTAGAAGAGTTAAGTCCTAAAATGGTAAAAACAATCATTCAAAAAATGATAAAAGAACACTTAGGATGGTTAGTTGTTTGGGGTGCCGTTTTTGGTGGACTAATAGGACTTATCGCTACTTTAATTCAATAGTATCCTATGTATAAAGTCATAGTAAAAAATCAATGTTCTTGTTTTAAGAATAGTGATTTAAAAGTCTCTAATGAATTTGAAGAGGAAGCAAGTGCTGCTGATTTTGCCCTAAAATTAAAAGATAAAATGAATGATGAATTTTGTTCAAAACATTCATTCCAGATTCTAAAATTTTTTGATATCTTTAATATTATCTTTGAAAAACCTTTAGATAAAACACTTAAATGCTGTGGAAGTGGTTGTTGTAAATAATTGATACAACAAGAATGAATACGGCTTATTGTTACTTAGTATAATGAAACAGTAAAGAAAAGAGAATTAATGAAGCTAGAAAAACTAAAAGATTTAGAAGCAGTGTTTTTATCTTGTTATCCAAAAGGGTTTAAGGATGAACATTTTTTTCCTACAATGAAAAAGTTTAAGCCTGAAAAATTAGAAGAGTTTGCAAAAGAAGCACTTAAAAAAGAGAACTTTTCAAACCCAAATTTAATTGTTGAGGCTTTTTTTAAAACAGTACAAAAATCAGTAATGGTTTCACTTTTTGATAAATTAAAATTAAAAGATGCCCTATCCACGCTTACTTCTTATGAAAAAGACATGCTAAGTATTGAAATATATGAGCTTTTATATGGCAATCAAAAAGTGGGTTTTGAAGGCTTAGTAGAATTCCTAGCTCAATATAACTTAGCTAAATGGACCATTATTAGTATAGTACCGTATAGTATTAATAGACAAACGCAGTTTTTTATTAAACCAACAACAACAAAAATGATCATTAAGTATTTTGAATTAGAAGACGTAGAGTATAAACCAAAACCAAGTTTTGAGTTTTATCAAAAATACACAAAACATTTAAAGAAAATGAAAACAAAAGTTCATAAATCTCTTAAATTTGATAACGCCGTTTTTTCAGGCTTTTTAAAAATAGGAATTGAGCTTTGTGAAGAGTAATTATTAAAGCTCTTTAAACCCCATATTAAACGTTTTTTAACTACAATATGTTTTAAGACAAGAATGCTTTTAAGAGCATATACATGTAAACTTAGGATAAGAATGGAAGTATTAATATTATTAGATGTAAAAGATTTAGATAAAAAAGAGATTTTTGAAGCCTATATAAAAAAAGAAGGTTTTTTAGTTATTGAAGGAGATGAATATGTTTATGGGGGTAGCTCAAGTACTACTGCTATGCAAACACAAGCATACATTCTAGCTACATTTAAAGATGCCTTGGATTTTAGTGAATTTCAAAGTTGTTCAATGGTTTTTTTACTGGATGAAACACCTTATCCTTCTTATACGTATAATAAAAGCACAAAAGAATTTGAAGTAGAAAAATAGTGAATAATCTATACCATTTTTTTTCCAATAAAAACGACTGTGAGCTCTTAATTGTTAGCGATGACAAAGAAGCTCAAGTTGCAAAAGATATTTTGGAATTTAAAGGAAAACAGCCTTTTGTATTAGCAGATTTTAGAGCCAATTATGGGGATGATTTACTGTCTTTTTCTGAAGAGCTGCAAGTTATTACCAATGTACTACAAGAATATTATTCTTATAGAAAACAAAATAAAGTACTTATCGTTCCTTTACGAACAGCTTCATATGCAATGCCAAAAGAAAAATGTTTTGATTCTTTTGACATTGAATTTGCTTCTACTATTAATATAAAAGAATTGAAAAATAAACTCTTTAATTGGGGATATTATTTTGTAGATATTGTTACAAGTGAAGGTGAAGTTTCTATTAGAGGGGATATTATTGATATCTGTCCTTTAGGGGTAAGTAAGGGTTTTAGAGTTTCTTTATTTGATGACGAAGTAGAATCTATTAGGTACTTTGATATAGAAGATCAAAAATCGCTTAAAGAAGAATTAGATTCTTTCTCAATTAATCCTGCTTTTTTAGCCCTAAATGAAGCTGACTTAGATGCATTAAATGAAGAAATACAAAAAGTAGACAATGATGCCTTTATTAAAGATATACATTCTTTGGGTTTTTGGTATTTAAATGATTTAGGAGAATACTTACCTTCTAAATTAAACTCTTATGTTACATACGAGGCTTTAGATGAATTAGAAGAAGCGTATATTTTTGAAGCCAAAAGAATAGCTAAAGATAAATTTTTAACCCTTCCTAAAATTCCTAAAACAAATATTTATAAACATATTGAAGCTGCTAATGTAAAAGAATTTATCTCTTTTCACAGTGATAAAAAAATCACCATAATTTCAAGTTCGGAAGCTAAAATAAAAAGCCATGACTTAGATTTAAAAGATAAGAATATTACTTATTGCTTTAATCCTTTTATTATTAATATTTTAGGCGATAATGAAGTTATTATTTCTTTAAATAAAGAAGTGAAAAAACGAAGAAAAAAACGGGTTAAACTAGTATTAGATGAACTAAAAGTTGGCGATTTTGTCGTTCATGAAAGTCATGGAATAGGACAATATACGGGTATTAAACCCGTAGTAGTAATGGGATCTAAAAGAGATTTTGTTATTGTTAAATATGCAGGTGAAGATATATTATTAATTCCTGTTGAGAATATTGATTTAATTGACAGATATGTTGCAGATGGAAGTTCTTATGCTACTTTAGACAAGCTTGGAAAAGGAAGTTTTGCTAAATTAAAAGATAAAGTAAGAGATAAACTTTTTGCAATTGCAAATGACATTATTAAACTAGCAGCAGCAAGAGAGCTAATCAATGGAATTAAAATTCCAACGCCACATGATGCTATAAAAAACTTTCAATTAAATGCAGGATTTGATTATACTAAAGATCAAACGCGTTCAATTAACGAAATGTTTGAAGATTTATCTTCTGGTAGAGTAATGGATAGGTTATTGTCAGGTGATGTCGGTTTTGGAAAAACAGAAGTAGCAATGAATGGTTTATTAACTACACTATTAAATAAAAATCAAGCTATTTTTGTATGTCCTACGACACTTTTATGTGCGCAACATTATGTAGGTATAAAAGAGCGACTTTCCCCTTTAGGTTTTAGTATTGAAAAACTGGACGGTAGAACATCTGCAAAAGATAAAACACGTATTAAAAAATTGTTAGAATCTGGAGATATTGATTTAGTAGTTGGAACACATTCTCTTTTAGCAATAAAAGCTAAAAACTTAGCATTGGTTATTATTGATGAAGAACATAAATTTGGGGTAAAACAAAAAGAAAAACTAAAAGAACTAAGAGATGATGTTCATATTTATTCTATGAGTGCAACGCCAATTCCAAGAACGCTTAATTTAGCTTTATCAAAATTAAAAGGAATGAGTTCACTGCTTACTGCTCCAAGTGAACGAATTGGAGTACGTACTTTTGTAAAAGAATTCTCAGATAAACTTATTAAAGAAATTGTTTTAAGAGAAAAAAGAAGAGGAGGACAGCTCTTTTTTGTACATAATAACATAGCTTCTATGCAAGCAAAAAAAGAAGACTTAGAAGATATTATTCCAAACATTAAAATTGAAATCATTCACTCACAAATATCTGCCTCTCAAAGTGAAAAAATACTAGCTGCTTTTACTAATGGGGAGTTTGATATTTTATTAGCAACGTCTATTATTGAATCAGGACTTCATTTACCCAATGCAAATTCTATTATTATTGATGGAGCAGACAGATTTGGAATTGCTGACTTGCATCAATTAAGAGGTCGAGTGGGGCGTGGACATAAAGAAGGTTTCTGTTATTTTTTAGTAGAAGATAAAAAAACAATTACGCAAGATGCTATAAAAAGATTATTAGCCTTAGAATCTAATTCTTATTTAGGAAGTGGTACAGCCTTAGCGCATCAAGATTTAGAAATAAGAGGGGGCGGAAATATTATTGGAGAAGCTCAAAGTGGACATATTAAACAAATAGGATATGGTTTGTATCTTAAGATGTTAGAAGAGGCCCTTGCTAGTTTAGGAGGGGATAAAAAACCTACCAAAGAAAGTGTTGATATTAAACTTTCTATTTCTGCTTTTATTTCAAGTGATTATATTGTAGAAGACAGAGTAAGACTAGAATTATACAGACGACTTTCAAAAGCTACATCAAAAGATGCAGTATATTTAATTCAAGATGAAATGGAAGACAGATTTGGAAAACTTGATCTTCCAAGTAAACAATTTATTGAATTAATTATTATTAAAATAATGGCTTTGACTTTAGATATTAAAACTATTATGTCTTATGAAATGAATATTACGTTTATAACTACGACTGGTGAAAAAACGACAATAAAATCTAAGAGCAGAGATGATGACGATTTGATTATTACAACGCTTCAATATTTAAGAAAAAAAGAAAAAACACTTGTATAAAATTTTGATTTTAAGCTTGGCTTTACTACACTAAAGAAAAAAATTCAAGGATTGATATGAAAAGTATTTTATTAGTAGTTATGGCTTTATTTTTTAGTGTATTTTTAAGTTCTTGTGCTACTTGGAGTGGTATTAAAAAAGACAGTTCTACTGCTTGGGAAAGTACAAAAGAAAAATCTGTTGAGATTTATGATTCTGTTAAAGACTCTGTAAGCAGTGAAGAAGAAGCAAAATAGCCTAAGCTATTTTTTTTCTTCTACTGTAAATTGTCCCATCATTCCTGCATCTTCATGCTCTAAAATATGACAATGATACATAAAAGGAAATTCTTTACTTGCTTTATAATTAAACCTTACTAATAAATCAAGTGTTTCTTCCCCATAAACAACTACTGTATCTTTTAGCCCAGTTTCATTTGAAAAAATACCCTTATTATTTCTTGAAAGTACTTTGAAACTGCAGCCATGAATATGAAAAGGGTGGGGCATTTCATTATTATTTTTGATACGCCAAATTTCTGTTTCTCCTAAGATTACTTTTTCGTTAATATAAGACATATCCATTTGCTTAGCATTAATTCCCATCCACATCATTCTCATATCCAATGAAAAGTGCCTAATTCTTAAAGCTTTTTCTTTTGTAATATTACTGTATTCGTTAATTGTAGTTAAGCGTGAAGGTAAAATAAAATTCTGTTTTTTCTCATTTTTTATATTGATTTTTAATAAAGCTTTATTGCTTAAACTATCTCCTAAATAAATACTGGTATTTTTTAAAGTACTTACATCAACCAGTATTTCAGCTCTCTCACCTGGGGCTAATAATAGTTTCTTTATTTTTAAGGGTTTTTCTAAAAAACTGGCATCTCCAGCTATTTGAAAAAAGTCTTGATTATTGGAAAAAACCAAAGAATAAAATCTGGCATTTGAACCGTTTAATATTCGTAAGCGAATAGTTTTAGCAGAGACATCAACATAAGGAGCATTCACGCCATTAACCAAAAAGACTTTTCCTTTAACTCCCATCATTTCATCATGCATAGAATATTTATAAACAAAATTTGCATTTTTATCAAAGCGTCTGTCTTGTATGATTAAGGGTATATCATCAACTCCATATTCTTTTGGTAAGTTTGCTTTTTTTGAATCTTCATCTTCAATTATAAATAATCCAGCTAGTCCTTTGTATGTTTGCTCACCTGTTTTTTTATGCGTATGGGGATGGTACCAATACGTAGCTGCTCTTTGTTGTATTTTAAAAGTAGTGCTCCAAGAAGTATTTTTTTTAATACTTCTGTTTGGGCCTCCATCATTATGTCCTTCTAGGTGTAAGCCGTGCCAGTGAATAACACTTTCTTCTTTTAAAGAGTTTTTTACATTGATTTTAATGCTATCGTTTCTTTCTACTTTTATTGTGGGTCCTAGAAAATTACCATTAATACCGTAAGTTTTTGTTTTCGCCCCTTGTAAAAAAGAGACTTCTCCTTCTTGTAAATTTAAATTAAATTCTTTTGTACCGTCTTTTAAAACGCTGGCTTTTGCAAGAGGAGGAATAAGAAGTGCTTGTGTAAATGCTTTATAAAAATGAACAGAGCTTTTTTCTTTTGCATATAGGCTTAACGATGCAGAAGATAAAATGCCCAATTTAACAAAATTACGTCTTTTCATGATTTTCCTTTGGGCCATTATATGAAAACTCTGTGTAAAAACTGTGCAAGTATTATTTTTAAACTTTCATATATAAATATAAAACCCTAATGTCAGTTTTTTTCTATACATAAGGTCAAAAATACCTTATAGTATACAAAAGGATATATATGAAATCAATTTTTCACTTAGCATATAATGTAAGAAACCTAGAAGACGCAAGAGAGTTTTATGTGAATATTTTAGGCTGTAAAGAAGGAAGATCTGCAGCTACTTGGATAGACTTAGATTTTTTTGGACATCAGTTATCTTTACATATAGGAGAACCCTTTCTTACTAAAACAACAGGAAAAGTAGGTGAGCATATTGTTCCTATGCCACACTTAGGAATTATTCTGCAATACAAGGATTGGAAAAATTTAGCAAGAAAACTAGAAGAAAAAAAAACGAACTTTGTAATAAAACCAGTACTTCGTTTTGAAGGTTTACCAGGGGAACAATATACTATGTTTTTTAAAGATCCTTTTGGAAATCCAATTGAAGCAAAAGGATTTAATGATTTGTCTAAAGTTTTTGATTCATGAAAAAGCTTATTGCTTTTGTAACATCATTAGAAGAAGAGGTTAATATTTTATGGTTAGAACACTTAAAAGCTGTATTTAACAACTATGAAATAGTTTTGTTTAAAGACTTATTACAAAATGATTATGAACGTATAGAAGTTGCTCTTGTTGCAAATCCTTATGTAGAAGAATTGTTAAATCTAAAAAACTTGAAGTGGGTTCAAAGTTTATGGGCTGGGGTTGAAAAACTTGTGCATGATGTTGAAAATTCAAACTTTAATATATCAAGAATGATTGATAAAAATATGAGCGAAGTTATGAGTGATTCTGTTCTTGCATGGAGCTTTTATTTATATAAAAACATGCCCTTATATAAAAAACAGCAAGATCAAACGCTATGGATAGAACATGAAATAAAAGAAAAAAGTGAGATTACTATTACTGTTTTAGGACTAGGTGAGCTAGGTCTTGCATCTGCTTTAAAATTAAAAAACAATGGTTTTAATGTAAAAGCATGGAGCAGAAGTAAAAAAGAAATAGAAGGTATTTCTACTTATTATGGAAATGATACTTTACAAGAGCTTTTAAAGCAAAGTGATATTCTCATTTCTTTATTGCCCTTAAGTAAAGAAACAAAAAATTTATTAGATCAAAAAAAATTAAAAAGCTTAAAGAAAAATGCTTCTGTAATTAATTTTTCCCGAGCTAGTATTTTTGATTATAAAGCACTTGCCTTTTTATTAGATGAAAAACACTTAAAACATGCGGTATTGGATGTATTTTCTCAAGAACCATTAGAAAAAGATTCTTTTTTATGGAAACACGAAGATATTACAATACTGCCTCATATCTCAGCCCCTACGAATAGAAGAACAGCTTCAAAAATTGCTTTTTGGAATATAAATGAGTATTTTGTAAATAACAAAGAGCCTTTATTTATAGATAAAAATAAAGGCTATTAGTTTATTAGTGCTTAGGCTTTTGCCGAAGTCATTTCTTTTGGTTTGATGTATTTATCAAAATCTTCCTCACTTAAAAGATTTAAAGCTATGGCTTCTTCTTTTAGTGTAGTATTATTTTTATGGGCAGTTTTAGCAATTAATGCTGCATTTTCATATCCAATATAAGGATTTAATGCAGTAACTAACATTAAAGATTCATTTAAATACTTATCAATGTTTTTTTCGTTGGCTTCAATACCAACAGCACATTTGTCATTAAAGGCTTTCATTGTATCACTTAAGAGTCTAATAGATTGTAAAATATTATAAGCAATTACAGGTTTAAATACATTAAGCTCGAAGTTTCCTTGAGAAGCTGCAACAGATACGCAAGTATGATTTCCCATAACTTGTACAGCTACCATAGTCATAGCTTCACTTTGTGTTGGATTTACTTTTCCTGGCATAATAGATGAACCTGGCTCATTTGCAGGAATATTAAGCTCACCAATTCCACATCTAGGGCCTGAACTTAACCATCTAATATCGTTAGCAATTTTCATTAAATTGGCTGCTAGGGCATTTAATGCTCCACTTAAAACTACTTCTCCATCATGAGAGCTTAGAGCATGAAATTTATTAGGATGAGATTTAAAAGTATAAGATGTTTTTGTAATGTCATTTAAAACAGCACTTACCATAGGTGAAAAATCAGGGTGGGAATTAAGACCAGTTCCAACTGCTGTTCCTCCAATTGCAAGTTCTAATATATATTTAATAGCATCATCAATTTGACTTAATCCCTTGTCTAACATATCAACATAAGCACTTAACATTTGCCCAAGCGTTAGAGGTGTTGCATCTTGTAAGTGAGTACGCCCAATTTTAACAACGTTTTCAAATTCTTTTACTTTTAGCTCGAAAGTTGCTTTTAATAAATGAATAGAAGGAAGTAGGTTTTTTTCAATTTCTAATACAAAAGCCACTCTCATCGCTGTAGGATAAGTATCGTTTGAGCTTTGACCTTTATTTACATCATCATTTGGATGAATGCTTTTTTTAACTCTAAAATCATCTCCTAGAATTTCACTAGCACGTGAAGATACTACTTCATTCATATTCATATTAGATTGTGTTCCCGAACCTGTTTGCCATACAACTAAAGGAAAATTTCCATCAAGTTTTCCTTCAATTACTTCATCACAAGCATCAGAAATTGCTTTACATTTTCTATCATCTAAACGAGACAATTTATTATTAACAATTGCACACGCTTTTTTCAAATAAGCAAAACCAGTAACAACTTCTTTTGGCATTTTTTCATCGCCTATAGGAAAGTTTTCTATACTTCTTTGTGTTTGAGCTGCCCAGTACTTATCAAGAGGCACTTGGATTTCTCCCATAGTATCTTTTTCTATTCTGTAATCCATAATAAATCCTTAAAATTAATGATATAGATTATCATTATTGTGTATATTCTTTGCTTAAATCTTTTTAAAGTCAAAATATTTATCTTAATTATAAGCTAAATTTTTATTGTAAATATTGAAGAATTTAAATTAGTTTACATCTTTATGAGAGGATAAGTTAGGTTTATTTAAAAAGAGTGCCTTTTCGACATATAAAAGGCACTCTTTTTACTATTAAGAATATTTGTTATTTAATATTTTCACCAAAACTATATTTTTCAATCTTTACATCATCTTTTTTTGCTTTTTCTTTAAAATGATTTTGTATAGTATTAAAACATCGCTCAGTAACACTATTGATATGCGTAACTGATCCATACCCATAGTCATTGTTTTTTGATGTTACTATTTCATATTTTTTATTAAGCGTATAATTATCTTCACATGTAATAAACTTAAGATTAGAGATTTTATTCACCTCGCATGTGATTTCTTTTTTATCAATGGCTTGTTCTTTTAGATAGTCTTCTCTGTTAGTAGTTGTATACCAATTATTTTTAAGTTCCTTATTGAAATAATAGAGTCTTTCACATCTTTTATCAGAGGAAGAATAGTTTTTTCTTGTAGTGTATACATGAGTTTTCGAGCTACTTCTATCATATACTTCTCTTGCATTTTTAAATGCTAATGTGTCTATGTTTAAAACTTTTGTTTTTTCATCTAAAGATACTCTCATATTATAAGAGGGAGAACATGCAGTAAAAATAAATGCACTGGATAGTGCACATAAAAGAGTTGTTTTAGTATTCATAAAATATCCTTTAAATTAATATTTTAAATCTTATAGTATTTATTATAAAAGTAAGTTAAATAATATTAATAAATGACTAAATTATTAAATTTTTATAAATATGAATATGATATTAGAATTTAAGAGATAGATTTCACCTTAAAAAAACTTAAATAGTAAAATAATTAATTAGTAAAATAGCTATACTGTTACTAAAATTTATGATTATTGATAATACAGTCTTATTTGGATAAGATTTTAATAAAAAGGATTTACATTATGATTATAGAATCATTTATTGGATTTATATTGTTTTTTGGGACAGCACTTTTAATGGTGGGAATTTTTCTTTATCTTTATGCTATTGTTACACCATACGATGACTACAAGCTTATTTTTGAAGAAAATAATACAACTGCAGCTCTTAGTTTTGGAGGCGCGGTTATTGGGGTTTCTATTCCTTTATACAGCGCACTAATAAGTTCCGTGTCTTATTTTGATTTTGTTGTTTGGGGAAGTGTTGCGATTATTATTCAATTGATTTTTGCATTTATTGTAACCAGACTTAAAGGAAAATTTTCGCTTGAAGCTAAAATTGAAAAAGATGTTGTTGCGGTTGGAATTTTAATGGCATTTTTATCTATTTGTATCGGACTTTTAAATGCCGGAGCAATGAGTTATTAATTAAAGAAGCACTCAACTTACGAAACAAGCACCAAATACTTAGGTGCTTGTAAATTAACGTTTAAACTTATTCAATAGAATCTTCAAGAAGTGATAGAAATGGGACTTACAATCTTTTTACGTTCTTGTTTCCTCTAACCTTTAGATACTTAGGGATTATCATTTTCTACCTTTATCTCATCAAAAACTAAAATAGGCTCAACTACGCTGTATAAAAATGTGTTTTTATTAAAAACTGTTTTTGAAATGATACCTACTAGTTTTCCTTCTTGAAATACACCTCCTCCACTATTGGAAGGAATTGCTACACAATTACTTCTAATCTCATGTTTTTTTGCCAAATCTGTATAATCAAGACTGGTGTTAAATCCTGTAAGAACATTAGGGGCTTTATAAAAAACACAATTTTTTTCTTTTAGAAGTACATTGTAAAACATTCCTTCTTTTGACATAGAATAGTAAATGAAGGTTCCTACTTTATCCAAGGTTAGTTTACTTATTTCTAATTTTGAATTTGCATTGGTTTTTATATAACTTAAGTCAAAATGTATATTCCTTGAGTCTTTTATCTTACAATGTTTTGCTGTGTATACTTTATTGTTGGCATGAACCCCATTACAGTTTTTGAATTTCTTAAAATATTCGTATTCTTTGTTTATAATTGGCTTGGAAGAATTAAGGTGCAAATATTTAGGTATGGCTTCTAAATTATTTTGCAAGAAAGTATATCGTGGAAGTAGGGTGTATATATATTTATCAAGCATAAGTATATTCTCATTCATAGATTCAACTTTAAACTCTAGGCTTGGGTTTTGTACTAAAAAATCTTTAAATTTTATCAAACAATTTTTGGTAGATTTTAAATATAGATAAGATAAACGCGTATTGTCACTAAAGCGCTTTGCTTTTTCATATTTATTAATACACTCATCCCAAGTAAAAGCATGAATGTTAGTTGCTAATATTAATAAAGCGAAGAATATTATAAATATCTTTCTCATAATATAAAGTATAACATAGCTTATTATTAGTAGAAGCTTAGAAAAAAGCCTAGTTAAAGACCTTAAGAATTAAGCAGGAAATAATTACTGCTTAATTAAAGGTTCTTTTTTTAAGTTTAGAATATCCTATTTTGATGAGGTCTAAGAGGGGGGTTCTGTATGAACGAAAAACATATTTTTTTATCATATATGCAATAAGTCCTTTTACATGAACTAAGCCGTATAAGTTTCCAACTGCATATTTTCCTCCAAGAGCTATTAATATACCTTCAAGTTTTGGGTCACATTTTTTTAGTTTTCTTTTTTTGATTTTACGCAGAATATTTCTACCTGCTCTTATGCCGCTTTCTCTTGCAATGGTTACATTAGGAGGCATAACCTCGCCTTTTTTATTTTTTATTTCTGCTATATCTCCTATGGCAAAAATATTGTCATGATTTTTTGCTTGTAAATATTCATTAACAATAACTTGACCTTTTGAGTTTTTTACAAGATCTAAATTAACAGAAACACGAGAAGCAATAATTCCTCCTGCAAAAATCAAAAAAGAATGATACATTTTAGTTCCGTTTGAGAGGTATAAAAAACCATCTTCACATTTCACTAGTTTTGTACCCGTTACTACATTAATACCTAAAGATTTAAGCCTGTTATGGCTCATGCTGATTAGTTTGGGAGTAAGCCCTGGTAAAATAGTATCAGAACTACTAATAAGGGTGATTTTTAAGTTATCACAAGAAAAGTTTCCACGGGTAAAAAACTTTTTTGAATTGTATGCCATTTCTGCTGCAATCTCAACACCAGATAAACCAGCACCTATAACAGCAATATGAGTGTCATCACAAATTTTTGCTTCATCGGCAATTTTTTTGAATAGCTGGTTTTCAAAACTTTGTTTAAAAAATACTGCATGATGAAGTTTTTTAATATCATTGGCATGATTCAACCCCGTAATACTCTCAGGAAAAAATGTTCGTGTCCCTGCTGCAATAATTAAATAATCAAAATTAACGATTTCTTTTTCATCAGTATAAATTTTTTTTTGCTCTATGTCTACATTAGAAACTTTTAAGTTCTTATACTCTAAGTAGTTGTGATTAAATCCCATACATAAGGTAGTTAAATCAATAGTAACATCTGCAATAGTGGATTTATTTGCTATTAAATCATAAACTTCTGGTTGTAAATTGTGATAGGTGTGTTTATCTATAAGTGTTATCTTAATATTTTTATTTTTTACCAGTTCTTTTAATGCGTAAATTCCTGCATATCCACCGCCAATTATTACGACTTTTTCCATTGTTTATAATCCTTTACTATGCTTACATCTTATATATATTGTATTTTTCTAAGTATATAAAAGCTTTTATTAATTAATAATAAAAATCGATATCATTAATAAAATATTACAGAATATTAAAGTCATGGCGTTAAAGGTATTGCATTTTGAAGATAAATTCAAAGCAAAATTTATGCATCTTAATAATCTTCGTAACTCTTTTGTAATTAAAAGAGAATAAACTTTCTTTACAAAGGATAAGTATGCAAGACTTTTATAATTTAGCCCTAGGAATTATTGGAATGGGAATGTTTTTAAATATTAGTATATATTATTTTGATCAATATCAATCAAAAAAGAACAAAAGAACCTAGTCTTATATCTTTTTAAAAGAAGACTATTTTCAAATAATAAAAAAGAATACAGTAAACAAATCTAAGATTGTATGCGCGCGAATAAAGAGTTTTATACTGATAATTAGAGAACAAATTAAAATCATCGAAGTAAAAAATCTTAAGATATTCCTGTATTCTTATTTACTTTTTAAGAAGCTAATATGAAAGGAAACCAAAACTTGGCTTCCTTCTTAATCACAATAAACCTAGAATTTATAAGCTAAGGTTATTTTGATATTTCTTCCTGGTTCGTAATCATTTGTTACTACTTGAGCAGAATTAAGTGTATATAATCTATTAATAGATGTATGCGAGGTGTATGTCTTATCAAATATATTATCAACTCCTGCAATTAGAGATAAGCCTTTTATATTTGGATTCCATTTTACTGCAATATCATGTACGTTATAAGATGCTTTTTCATGCGCTGCACCACTAGGAATGTCATTTTGTGTTCTAACAAATAATGAATTCCAAGAAATATCAATATTTGAATTTATTTGATAATCAAGTGCTAAAGAAACCATATCTCCTTGATCTTTTTCTAAAGGTTCATTTGTATCTTTTAGTTTTGTATCTGATTTTGAGTAGCTTAATAAGGTATTCAAGTTCTCAAGGTTAAATGCAAAATTTGCTTCAAAACCTTTAATATCAAGATCTCCTGCATTGGTCATGTAATTATAGGCATAACCTGGACCCCATTCATTTTTAATATAATCTTTTACTGTAGTATTAAAATATTTAAATGAGAAGCCAATATTATTTGCACCTAAAACATTATCCTTGATATACTTAAATCCAATTTCTTTATTTATTCCTGTTTCCGCTTTTATACCAGCGGAATTAGTTGCAGAAGCACTAAGTCTATTGGTAGCCAAAACATCCACCATTTCAACACCTTTGTATAAAGTTGTTGCACTTGCTAATAAAGTAAAATTGTCATTTACAGTATATTCACTTGCTAAACCGTATGTAAACTTATTGTCTTTAATTTTTCCATAAGTACCATCAAAGTCATAATGATTAAATCTAATACCAGGAGTTAATAATAATCCATTATTGAAATCAATTGCATTTTGCACAAATATATTAATTGATTTTGCCTCTTCATCTTCCCCGTATTTATCTCCATCCCATGTAACTTTACTTGTTTGTTTATCGTATAATACTCCATAGCTTAAGGTATGTAAAAGATCTCCTGTTTCAATATTTGATTGTGCTTTTGTATTTAATCCTATGGTTTTTACTTTTCCATTTAATAAACCTTGTGTTTTACCTGGTCTAACTCCTGCACCACCTGCGTATTCAAATCTTTCTAATTCATTTTCATTTGAATAAAAAGTTGTGTCTAATAAGAAACTAGAGCCTAAATTAAGTTTGTGTTTTAACGTAATAGTATTTCTTGTATAAACAGTAGGGTAAGTATATGTTCCTGTTTTTGCATTGTTGTAAGCGTAACCAAAATCAGGTCTTGGATAATAATCCCCTTTATCTTTTAATCTATCATAAGATAGTGAAAGACTTTGAGTGTCACTTAAATTAACTCCGAATTTTAATAAAGTATTATTAACTTTTCCATCAGAACCAAAACCTTTTGTTCCTTCTGCATCTTTAGTATCTTTATTATGTCTATAATTATGATAAATTAAAAAATTTGCTTCTTCCATTATCTTACCATATGCCGCGATTGAACCACCAATGCTTGCATTTGAATTATACGTTGTGGATAATCTTGCTCCAAAATCATCTCCATTTTCAAGCATTTCTTCTCCGGTTTTTGTTTCAAAAGCAACAGAACCACCAAGACTGCCATTTACAACTGAGTTCGTACCTACTTGAATAGAAGCTTTTTTTAAGATATCGGGATTAATTAGCAAGTTTCCAATATGATGAAACATATTTGCATTCTGTACTTTTGCTCCATCTAAAGTAATATCTAAATCTTCATCTTGTAAACCACGAATATTAATTCTGTTGTTTATTGAGTGTGTTCCACCTACATCTACACCTGGAATATCTCTTAATAAATCACTCAAGTGATCCGCTTGTTTGGTTTCAATGGCATTTTTTCCTAAGTTAACTGATGAAGAAACAACTTCCGTTTCCCAAACATTAACACTTTCAAGTTCTTGTGCATTCGAAGCAATGCTTAGTATACTAAGTGCCGCAATAGAACTTAATAAAATATTTTTTTTCATTTTTTTCCTTTTGATTTTTAAAGTCAATGAAATTTACTAAAAACGATTATAGTTAAGTATCGTTTCAACTAACTTTAAAATGATATTGAGTATCATAACCGACATAAATGACACTCACATCACAATCGGAGAAATAATGACAAAGTTAATGAATTTACAAGATAAAACTATTGAAGTTTTAATAGTGGAAGATGAAATAGTATTGGCTTTAGGAATGGAAGCTTCTTTAGAAGACTTGGGATATGAAGTACCATCAATTGCAACGAGTGCAGATACAGCTATAAAAAGTGTAAAAGAATACAGTCCTGATATTGTAATTATGGATATCAATTTAAAAGGCAAAAAAACAGGAATACAAGCAGCAAAAGAAATTTGGGAAAAATATCAAATTCCTATTGTATTTCTAACTTCTTATAGTGATGATGCTACATTTAAAGATGCAATGGGAAGTGAACCTTATGCCTATTTGACAAAACCTTGTAGAGATAGAGATTTGGATATTGCAATTAAAACAGCGCTACATAAACATAAATATTTTTTCAAAAATAAAGAGTGTTTTGAAAAAGATTCTCTAATAATTTTAGCGAAGAACCATACCTATAATATAGCAAAAAAGATTTTATACAAAAATGACATCGCATTAAGGCTAACAGGTAATGAAATTAAGTTTTTTGATGTTTTAGCTTCTAAAGTTGGAGAATCGGTTAGTTTTGATCGAATTATATCTTTTATTTACAGAGATGAGTATTCTGATATTGCAAAATTAAGAACCTTGGTGTATAGATTAAGAGCAAAACTTGATAATGAATTATTCGAAAATGTTTATGAGTTTGGGTATAGGTTAAAGCTTGCCTAAACTCAATACGCTTCCCAAGTGGTCCTTTTCAGTAAAACTTTCTTTATTATTACTTTTATTAGCTTGTATTCTACTAACACTTTTATATGCTCTGATCATTCCCAAAATGCAAAAAGAACAATACAATTATAAGATTAAACAAGTAGAACAAACCATTGATTTAAATACCCAACAATTAAAACTCTCTGTTGATTATATTGTGCAAGATGGCAATACATCTTCTTTAGCAATAAAAGATCAATTGAATCATGAGCTGTATAAAATACAAGAAGATTTAAGCATTTTAAAACAAAAGTCATTAAAAAAGCAAGAAGAATATTTTATTAATAAAAGCAAGGCTTTAAAATGCGATGTGTCTTTACTTAATAAAAAGTTCAAGCCTATTTTTAATACTAATATAAAAAACAATGGTGGTTTTAAACAATATATCTTAAGTCAAAAGAAAATAGACACTTGGCAAGTTTTCGTAAAAAAAGATGAAAAAACCTTTTGTCCCTCAATTACCAAGCACATAGTGCAAAAAAGAATCATTGATAATAATACATCATTACTAATTTCTTGCAATGTAAAAGATATATATACCTCTGTTTATTTAGTTGAAGCTAAAATCAAAGAGTATCTTCAAAAAAGTTTTTCTTTTACGAATAATTTACATCACGGAAATACTTTTTTGATGTGGTTAAATGTAAAAAATGAAACATTAAATAAAACACTTTATCATAAAAACGACAAACAAAACAATGAAAAATATTGTATTAGCAAACTCTCAAATGTGACACATATCAACACAGGTCTCTTAAGTGCAAAAGAAATCTTAGAAGCAAGTGATAAAGCACCAATTAGACACTTGATGAATAAAAAAGAAGATGAAAATAATTATATTTATGAAGCCATTACTTGGGTTAAATCTATTAATGAACATGACAGCAGACGTCTTATTTTTATAACAACTATTTTTGAAGATGATTTAAACAATGATATTGATTCGGTCTTTTTTAAAGTACTCCCTGCTTCTATTATGGCTTTTATTTTTTCAATTTTATTAGCATTTTTATTTTTTAGAAAGTTTTTTAGGAGTTTGGATATTTTATTAGACACGTCCAAAAAAGTTCAAAAAGGAAATTTAAATTACCGTTCAAACATCAAAGGGAAAGATCAAATAGGAATATTAGGACACACTTTTGATTCGATGCTTGATTCCATGCAAAACAATATAAAGCATCTTGATGCAACTGTAAAAGAGAGAACCTTAGAGTTGGAACAATCTTTGGATGAAAAAAATACACTTTTAAAAGAAATACATCACAGAGTAAAAAACAATCTTGCTTTTACTATTAATCTAATTAAACTGCAAAGTAGAAAAGTCAGTGATCAAAAAACAAAAGATTTATTATCCCAACTGCAAGATAGAATTTATATTATGGAGTTATTACACAAAAAGCTCTACGAATCTCAAGATTTAAACTCAATTGATTTTAAAAAATACATCAATGATTTAGTTCATGATTTAACCTATGCTTATGATTTAAAAGACGTGAAATTAAATATTAATATAGAAGAGGTTAATTTAGATATTGAATATGCCATGCCTTGTGGTTTGATTATTAATGAATGTATTACCAATGCTTACAAGTATGCATTTACTAAGGATAACAATGAGTTTTCAATTTTATTTAAAAAAGAAGAAAATAAATGTACCTTAGAAATAAGTGATAATGGTCTAGGATTTCCTAAAAACTTAGACATAAATAAAACAAAAAGCTTAGGTCTGCGCTTAATTACTTCTATTGCAAAAGGACAGCTTTTGGGAAATATAGAATATAAAAAGGATAAGGGTGTAAAGTTTATTATTGTTTTTTATATTGAAGAATAGAGGTATTATATAGCTGCCTTTATTTTTTACCTTATACTTCATTTTTGGAAACTCCTTTTATAGTAAAAGTCATTATTTCCTTTAATTACTAGAAATGTTTCATATAAATTAATTGAAATAAAAGATGTCTTTTATTTCTAGATACTAAGGAAAAAGAATGAGTAAAAAAAAATATGTAATAAATTCACTCTACTTGTTACTGATATTAGTTATTGCAGGTTGTGGTGGAAGCGGAGGTAGCAGAAGTTCATCCTCATCAAGTTCCTCTTCGCCTACTTATTCTAGTGGAAGTTTTTTAGATGATTTAATTGTGGGTCTAAAATATACGTGTTCTTCTGGAACATCTGGCATTACCGACAATGCGGGTGTTTTACTTGTCAAACAAATGATTTTGGTCTTGATACTAAAGTGAACGAGGAACATAAGGGGAATTTATATTATTTAGGTAACAAAACAGCTTTTGATGATTTAAGTACTCCAAACACCAGACTCTATGATGGAACTTCGACAAATATTTCAATTCATGATATTTCTCTTAGAAGTGAAATAATGCAAGTCAATAGGACAAAATCTGGAAAAGAAAACGACAAGAAAAACTAAATAAATAATTTCATTTCTATAACAAACTACTTAAACTTAAGTAGTTTGTATATAGTTAAGAAACAAATACTCCAAAGAATTATTATATAAAAATATAATATCTCATTTAATTATGATACTATATTGCCTTATATTAAAACTATTAATATAACTTAATACTAACTAAGGAGTTCTTTATGAAAGAATATATTTATCAAGGAATCATAGGTGTTTTATTGCTTGTTTCAACATTCGCTTTTTATAGCTTATATAAAAAGGATACAAGTTTACTTGTAACAACTGTACTTCCCTTGAATTTGAAGAAGAGCGTTAATATAGCTAGTGAAAAAGCGATATACAAAAATATTAAAGCTGAAGAGATAATGACCAAACAAACTCAAAATTTTCAATCAAAAAAAATTCTTTTGAATGTCAAACTTAACGAACTCCAAAAAAGTACAATAAAAAGCATAGAAATGATTGAATCATACAAAAATGACAATCAAAACAATCAAGTGTTTGAAGAAGTTAATTTAGATTCACTCAATGAGCAAGAATTTGAATTAAAAGAGCTTAGTACTTCTCCAAACTACTCCGCATTAGTAGAAAAAATTCAAGCCTTACAATCTAAATATGAAGAATATGAAAATCAAGAGGAAAAAGAAATTACAAGTAATATTGATAGCTCGAATAATACTTCTGATGGTTCTTTTACTAATTCATCCTTCCAAAGTAATACTGCTATAAATAAAGATTCAAGTACTAGTGAAAAGACAATTATTGTTAATAAAACACTTCCAGAAAATTCAAGTACGACAACAGAAATCAAAGAAGATAAAGAACTTCTTACGTATCAAAATAGTATTAATAATATTGCTTTAGTGATTAAACAATTAAATAAAAACTTAGAATAGGAATGATGATGAAAAAAATATTTTTAATACTTTGTATTGTAAGTTTGAATGTTTATGCCCTTGTTGGTACAACAAAAGGAAGTGCTGATGTATCTCAAGGGAGTTTTACTTATGATATAGATATTCTTGTACCCAAAGGAATATCAGGATTAAAACCTTCTTTAGGCTTGAATTATAATTCCTCAAATAATGGCAATTCTATTTTAGGTTTAGGTTTTTCACTTGCTGGATTAAGCAGTATTTCTAAGTGTAATGAGAATCTATTTACAGAAAAAAGTGATACTTCAAGAGCTTATAACTATTGTCTTGATGGACAAAAACTCTTATTAGTAGATGCAGAACAAGAATATGGCGAAACAAACAGCCAATATAGAACAGAAATAAACAATCAAAGTAAAATAATAAAAAAAGCAAACTCTTGGTTGGTTTATCAAAAAGATGGTTTAATTTATGAGTATGGAAATACTGCTGATTCTAATGATAACAATGTATTTTATAAAGTCAATAAAATAAAAGACAGATACAAGAATGAAATCAATTTTATTTATGCTTCTTCAAATAATGAACGCTATATTAAACAAATACTTTATTCAAACAATAGCATTGATTTTATTTATGAAGACAGAAATGATAAGAAAGTTTTAGCTTCAAGAGGAGTATTGGGAAATATAAACAAAAGAGTCAAAGAAATTTCTTTAAAAACAGAGGGAGTAGAAGTAAGCTCTTATAAAATGACTTATGAATATGTCAATAACAAATCAAGAATAATTTCTTTGAAAGAATGTATATTAAGTGAGTGTTTGGAACCTGTAAAGTTTGAGTGGGAAGTAAGTGAAGATAATAAAATTAAAGAATCAAAACTTTTGTTACCTAGTGGAAATGGACAACATCCTAACAATTACCTTATTGCAACAAACTCAACAGGAACGTATGATATGTTTATGGATATGAATGGAGATGGTTTACCTGATAGAGTATCTCACCATAATTATAAAACAAATACGGGAGGTATACATGTTGCCTTAAATACTGGAAGTGGATTTGGTGAATCAAAACTTTGGTTAGCTAGTGGAAGAGGACAACATCCTAACAATTATTTAATTGCTTCAGATTCCAGTGGAACATATAGCTCTTTTATGGATATGAATGGAGATGGTTTACCTGATAAAGTCAATTATATGAACAATAAAACAGGGGTAAAAGGTATTCATGTTGCATTAAATCATGGAAGTGGATTTTCTGAATTTACGCTTTGGTTACCTCATGGAAATGGGCAACATCCTGAAAACCGCATTATAGCTACGAATTCAACAGGAACTTACGATATGTTTATGGATATGAATGGTGATGGTTTACCTGATAGAGTATCTCACCATAATTATAAAACTAATAAAGGTGGTGTACATGTTGCCTTAAATACTGAAAAACAAGCAAAAATTCTAAAAATCACCAACAACAAAGACCAAACTATAAAGATAAATTATTCTACATTAAGAGATCAAGATATTTACACAGCTTCTTCAACTGCAAATTATCCAAGCTTAGACATAAAAGCTTCATCTCAAGAGCTAGTAAAATCTTTAATTATTTATGATGCCTTAGGTGGCAAAAATACAACTAGTTTTAAATATGAGGGAATGAAAATACATAGAGAATATGGTTCTTTAGGTTTTGAAAAAATTGAGACTTACAATGATGTCTCAAATACTAAAACACTTAGCTCCTATTATCAAAGCTTTCCAAAAATTGGAGTGGTGAAATCTTCTAGTACTTATTTGAGTAATATTAAAATTTCGCAAAGCTCAAGTATTATTGAGATTCTAAAATATTATGACAATCAAGATATTCTTAATTTTGAAGTTAAACAAAGTGTGCAAGATAAGTATGATATAAATGGAGATTTTTTATTGCAAAAATTTGTCATTAATTCTGATTTTGATGAATATGGAAATATAAAAACCATTCAAAGTACCAGTAAAAAAGGGACAGTTCAATATTCTAAAATCACACAAAGTGTATATGAGAACAATGAAGATAAGTGGATTTTATCAAGGCTAAAACAAGCAAGAGTTACACATATGCACGAAGATGGCTCAAGTATTGTAAAAACATCTGCTTTTATGTACAACATTGATACTGGAATCTTAGAGCAAGAAATTATTGAACCAAATAGCACCAATCAATTAATAACATCTTACACCCATGATAGTTTTGGAAATAAAATTGCACAAAGTATTAGCGCTTCGAATATTATAAGCAATACAACAAAATACTTATACGATGCCAATGCAAAAAACATCATAAAAATCACTAATGCCCTAGGTCATAATGAACACAGAGCGTATGATACTAACAACCGTGTTATTCAAATAACAAATCCAAGCGGAAATATCACCCACTTCACTTATGACAATATGGGCAGAAAAATTCAAGAAAACAGAAGCGATGGTACGAATACTACATGGAACTATTCTTGGGACAGCAGTTTTAATAACTCTATGTATAAAATTACAAGCAAATCATCAGGAGCTCCTTCTCATATTAGTTTGTATAATATTTTAAACCAAAAAGTTAGAACAATAAAAATTGGTTTTGATGGTACAAAAATATACGAAGATACTTTTTACAATAATAAAGGCCAAGTAATAAAATCAAGTACGCCTTATTATGAGATAAATAATCCCTCTTATATATACAAAACTTACGATGCCATTGGGCGAATAACAAATATTCAAAAACCAGGAGC